>Ga0302311_10000756_pt1 | contig 39211 bp, 37 predicted proteins | sample III_Palsa_N1_3_FD_200449 | JGI IMG/M metagenome (GOLD analysis project Ga0302311, IMG submission 200449) | Peat permafrost microbial communities from Stordalen Mire near Abisko, Sweden - III_Palsa_N1_3 | ecosystem: Environmental > Terrestrial > Soil > Palsa > Peat permafrost | place: Sweden... | reverse complement strand
GGACGTTCATCCGGGGAGCTCCGGTGGAAGTGGAGTGTTGCAACCCCAGCTTCGTTCAAACCCCTCCCCGGGTGAACAACCTTCGTAGCTTCGACACCTAGCGCCGCCCGCCGCTGCCCGCCCGCGCATGATCGGGGTTTGGCGGCGGGGCGCCTTCGCTCAGCGCGCCGATGACCGGCTGGGTCTCGTAAGGCGCCTCCAGCCGCTCGACCTCCTCGGGGCTGAGCGGCGTCTCGAGGGCCCGGAGCGGATCGTCGAGATGGGAAAGCTTCGTCGCCCCGATGATCGGCGCGGTCACCGCCGGCTTGGCCAGCAGCCAGGCGATGGCGACTTGAGCCGGCGTCTCGCCGCGCTCGGTGGCCACGGCGCGCAAGGCCTCGACCACCGCGTCGTCGGCCGGACGATTGTAGCGGGTCCGCGCATTGTGCGAGCGGGAGCGTGTCGTCTCGGCCTCGCGGTTGCCGGTCAGGCGGCCACCGGCCAGCGGGCTCCACGGAATGAGCCCGACGCCTTCGTCGAGGCAGAGCGGGTTCATTTCCCGCTCCTCCTCCCGATAGAGCAGGTTGTAGTGGTTCTGCATCATCGCAAAGCGGGTGCGCCCCAGCGCGTCGGCGCGGTGCAGGTACTTCGAGAACTGGTAGGCGAACATCGAGCTGGCCCCGATGTAGAGCGCCTTGCCGGCCTTCACGACATCGTCGAGGGCCTCGATCGTCTCCTCGAGCGGGGTCGCGTAGTCGAAGCGGTGGATCTGGTAGAGGTCGACGTAGTCGAGCTGCAGCCGCGCCAGGCTGGCGTCGATGGATTGGTGGATGTGCTTGCGCGACAGGCCGCCCATGTTCGGGCCTGAGCCCATGGGCACGAACACCTTGGTGGCGATCACCGCCTCGTCGCGGCGGACGGCCAGGCTCTTCAGGCCGCGACCGAGAATCTCCTCGCTCTCGCCGCGCCCGTAGATGTCGGCGGTGTCGAAGAAGTTGATCCCCGCTTCGACCGCCTTCTTCAGGATCGGCAGGCTGTCCTCTTCGCTGAGCGCCCATTCGGCCATCCGCTGGCCGAAGCTCATGCACCCCAGACAGAGGCGCGAGACCTGCGTCCCGGTCGAACCCATCCGCACGTAATTCATCGCCTCACTCCCTGTCTTTCATCTCAGCCCGGCACGCGCACCACGGCCCGAAGCCCACCCAGCGGCGAGCGGGCCAGGGTCACATCGCCGCCATGGCCGCGGACGATATCGCGGGCGATGGCCATGCCGAGGCCGACGCCCTTGTCATTGAGGTTGCGGCCCTCCTCGAGCCGGCCGAACGGCGCGAACGCCTCCTCGTATCTATCCTCGGGAATGCCCGGGCCATCGTCGTCGATGACGATCTCGGCTCCGCCCATCTGGCCGGCCCGGCCGACAACTTCCACGGCGTTGGCGTGGCTGGCGGCGTTCATGATCAGGTTCGAGAGCGCCCGCTTCAGCGCGTTGCGCCGCACGCCGGCCTCGAGGCCCGGCGCGGCGGCCACCGTAAGTCTGGCCCCCGAGCGCTCGGCCGCCTCGCTGACCTCCTCAAGCAGGCGACCGACATCGACAATCTCGATGCTCTCGGCCCCCTCGCCGCGGGCGAAGGCGAGATACTCGTCGATCATGTGCTCCATCTCGGCCACGTCGCGCTTCATCTCCTCGATCCGCTCGCCGGGCTCGGAAAGCGCCAGCTCCAGCGCCAGGCGGGTCAAGGGGGTGCGAAGATCGTGGCTGACGGCGGCGAGGAGGGTGGTGCGCTGGTCGACGTGGCGCTGAATGCGCGACTTCATCGACAGGAAGGCGCGAGCGGCCAGACGCACCTCGCGCGCGCCGTGCGGGCGGAACGGCAGGTCGACCCCGCGGCCGAAGGCGTCGGCGGCTTCGGCCAGGCGTTCGATGGCGCGCACCTGGTTGCGGATGAACAGCAGCGCGATCCCGGTCAGCAGGATCGTCGCCACGGTCAGCCACAGGATGAAGATGTGCCCCTTGGTGGCGAACACCCGGTCCTTGGGGGCGATGATCCTCAAGACCCCCTGGGGAACCTTGATGCGGATGTCGACGTAGGCCGGATAGCGCGCCGTATCGAACCAGAACGGGGCGTCGATGCGTTCCAAGAGCGCCCGGCGCAGCGAGCGGTCGACCGCCACGATCAATACCGGTCGTCGGCCGCGCGGCAGGATCGCTCCCGGCTCAAGCGCCACGGAAAGCCCCATGGTCGGCTGGGCGCGGGCGGCGATGGCCGCCAGGCGCTGGGGCGTCGGCGCTTCCTCGTAGCTCTGCACGATCCAGGCGATGTCGCCGGCGACGCCCTCGGTCAGGTGGGCGTTCACGGTCTGCCAGTGGGCATCGAAGAAGGCGTAGGTAACGGCGATCTGCATGATCGTCACCGGCAGGACGATGATCAGCAGGCTGCGCCCGAAGAGGGACGACGGCGCCCGCCGCTTGACCATCCGCCACAGGAAGGCGGGCCAGGGGCGCGGCAGGCGCATCAGTCGGGCGTGAGCATGTAGCCGACGCCGCGCACAGTCCTGAGGTAGCGCGGATTGGCGGGGTCCGTTTCGATCTTGCGGCGCAGGCGCGTCACCTGGATGTCCACCGCCCGGCCAGTCGGGTCGGCGCTGTCGCGGGCCAGATCCATGCGGTCGACGGCGCTGTGCGGCGCGAGCGCCAGGCGGCGGAGCAGGCGAACTTCGGCTTCAGTGAGGCGCACCGGCTCGCCATCGGCTGTGAGCTCGCCGCGGCCGGTGTCGAAGGCGCAGGGCCCCAGCCGCACCGGCCCGTCGGCCGGCGGGGCCACGCGCCGAAGGATCGCCTCGATGCGCAGGGACAGCTCCTGCGGCTCGAACGGCTTGCCGAGATAGTCGTCCGCCCCCAGAGAGAGGCCCTCGATGCGGTCGCCCGGCAGGCCGCGGGCGGTGAGGATCAGCACCGGGATGGCGCCGATCGGCCGGGGCTGGGCCCGCAGCCAGCGGGTGAGCGAGAAGCCGTCCTCGCCCGGCATCATCACGTCGACCACGAGGAGGTCGAACTCCAGGGTCCCCAGCAGTCGCCGCGCGGCGGCCGCGGACGCGGCGGTGCTGACCCTAAAGCCGGCCCGGGCCAGGAACTGCTTCAGGAGATCGCGAAGGCGATCGTCGTCGTCGACGATAAGCAGGTGCCGCGCCGATGCGTCCTGGGCCATGGCCTGATCTAGCGCGGCCTTCGGCGTAGCGCCAATTCGTTTGACGCGGAGGCGCTCGGCGCCGTCTAACGCCCGGCGGCGCCCCCAAGGCGCGGAAGGAGGTCCGATGTCACTCATCCCCTACGACGACCGCGACGGTTGGATCTGGCTCGACGGCCATTTCGTTCCCTGGCGGGAGGCGAAGGTGCACGTACTGACTCACGGCCTGCACTACGCCTCGGCGGTGTTCGAGGGCGAGCGGATGTACGGCGGCGAGGTGTTCCACCTTCACGCCCATTCCGAGCGCTTGGTCCGTTCGGGTCAGATCCTCGACTTCGAAATTCCTTACACGGTCGAGGAGATCGAGCAGGCGACGGTGGCGACCTGCGCGAAGAACGGCCTCACCGACTGCTACATCCGGCCGATCGCCTGGCGGGGTTCTGAGGTCATGGGCGTGGCGGCGCAGGCGAGCCGCATCCACCTCGCCATCGCCGTCTGGGCGTGGCCGAGCTACTTCGACCCGGAACAGAAGCGCCGGGGCATCGAACTCACCTGGGCCAAGTACAAGCGCCCGTCGCCCGAGACCGCGCCGACAGCGTCCAAGGCCGCCGGGCTCTACATGATCTGCACGCTCTCCAAACACGCTGCCGAGCGCGAAGGCTTTGCCGACGCCATGATGGTCGACTACCGCGGCTATGTGGCCGAGGCGACCGGCGCCAACGTTTTCTTCGTGGTCGACAGCACCCTGGTCACGCCGACGCCGGACTGTTTCCTGGACGGCATCACCCGGCGGGCGGTCATCGACCTGGCCAGGTCCAAGGGCTTCGAGGTGGTCGAGCGGCATATCCGGCCCGATGAACTGGCGGGCTTCAGCGAGTGCTTCATCACCGGCACCGCTGCGGAAGTGACGCCGGTGTCGCGCGTCGGCGACTATCGTTTCACGCCCGGCAACATCAGTCTCTCGCTGATGGAGGACTTCGCCAGGGTGGTGCGGCGCGAGCCCCTCGCCGCCTAAGGCGGCCTAACCCCAGGTCCAGAGCGGCTCGTCCGCCTCCGGCCCTGCGAGCCTGCCGGCGCCCAGATCGTGTTCGCGCCGTGAAATCGCAGGCGCGTCCGGCGAAACCTCGCCATGGCGCGCCTCCAGTCCGGCGGAGAGGTCATTCGCCGGCGGATCGAGAAAAATGAGGTGGGCCTCCGCGCCGGCGGCGAGGGCCCGCTCGCGTGCGGCGTCACGCTCGGCGCGATGCAGGAACCCAAACTCGAGGATCACATCGGAGCCGAGACGCAGGACATTCTCGGCGAGATCGAGTTGCACGGCTTGCACGGCCTGTCTGCGGCCCACGTCATCGTCGTCGCCGACGATCCTGGACATCCACGCATCCTCCGAGAGCAGGAGCGCCGGCCGCTCCGACTCCAACCGCCGGGCGAGCTGGGTCTTGTCCGATCCCGGCAATCCCATGAGCATGAAAAGCGAAGCCATGCGTGAGCCTCCTGGCCTAAAAAGGGCAGGGGGAACCGATGGGTTCCAATCAATCCGACGAAAACCGGGATCAGATCAGCCAGCTCTCCGGCGTCGGATAGGCCTCGTTGCGCATCGGACGCGAGAGGCCGAGGGCGCAGCGCACAACGAACCAGATCAGCGTCGCCACGATGAGCGGCGCGCCGATGACGACGATACAGAGCACGATCGAGACCGCGTAGTAGAGCAGCCCGATCCAGAAGGTGCGAATTTGGAGGCGATAGTGGCTGGCCAGCCAGTCCGGCGCGCCCGGCCGCTCCACATAGGCCATCACGAGGCCGACGATGCCGGCGATCCAGCCGACCACGGGCACGAAGTGCGCCAGGTAGAGAATGTAGATGATGAAGGCCGTGCGTCGCGGGTCGGCGGCGGATGGCAGGCCTGGCGGTGGCGTGGCGGGAATCTCGGACATCAGCTCCTCCTGTCTGCACCCTAGCTCGCCTCAGCGGCGATCTCCACGCCCGCCGTCGGCCTGGCAGGTTCTCCCGTATGTCGGCGCAGCATCGCCGCGAGCGCCTCGGTCATGGCCTCCCTGAGCGCCTTCGGACCGACTATTTCGATCTCTTCCCCGAGCCGCATTAGTTCGCGCACTCCGGAGCGGACCGATTCGATCGGGACGACGCAGCGCACCCAGCCTCCCACGTCCGGGTCGGTCGCGGTCAGGGCCGCCGCCTCCGCCACCTGTGGTCCAAGACGGTCCAGGAGCGCGACGCCAGCCGGCGAGACGCGCACCTCGGCACGCCCGCGATAGAGACCGGTCTCGTAGGCGCTGGAAGCATGGCGCCAATAGTCGGGCAGGTCGAACGACACCGGCCGGACGAAAGCTTCGCCGGTGATCTCAGCCTCGCTGATGTTGGCGACGCGGTAGGTGCGGACCGCCTTGCCGCTCTGGGCGACCAGGTACCAAACGCCACCCTTGAGGACGAGGCCGAGGGGTCCGAGCTTGCGCGGATAGGCTTCGGCCTCGCCGGCCGGACGATAGTTCAACCGCAGGTAATGTTCGCTCCACACCGCCTGGGCCACTGGCTTCAAGGAGGCAAGCGGGTCCTCGCCCCGGAACCAGCCGGCCGGATCGAGGTGAAAGCGGGCGGCGATGCGTTCGGCTTTGGGCTGCACGTGGGCCGGCAGGGCCGCCATCAGTTTCAGGCGCGCGGTCGACAGCAGATCGGCGAGACCCAACTGGGCGGCTGGGCCTGGGAGGCCAGCCAGAAACAGCGCCTCGGCCTCCGGCTCGGTAAGGCCGGTCAGGCGGGTGCGGTAGCCGTCGAGGAGGCGGAAACCGCCGCCGCGTCCGCGCTCGGCGTAGACCGGCACGCCGGCGGCGCTCAACTGATCGATGTCGCGGTGGATCGTGCGTTCCGAGACCTCGAATTCCGCCGCCAGCGCCTTGGCGCTCATCTGACCCCGAGCCTGCAGCAGCATCAGGATCGACAGCAGTCGGCTCGCCAACATTTCTTGGGGTGTCCGCAAATCATGACATTCGATGTCATGTTTAACCCCCTACACCGATGGCGCAACCTCAAAGGAGATACCGATGAAAACCGCCCCATTGATGCTTCTCGCCGCGCTGGCTTGCGCACCGACGATCATCGCGAGCCCGGCGCCCGCAGCTCCGGCCGTGCAGGATCACGCTCACGACTTCGACTTTCTGGTCGGCCAATGGCGGGTGCATCATCGCCGCCTCAAGGCCCGGCTGGCCGGCAGCCATGAGTGGGTGGAGTTCGAGGGTACGTCGAAGCTGTGGATGGCCATGGACGGCCACGCCACCGTCGATGACAACTACATTGGCCTGCCTAGTGGGCCCTATCACGCCGTCGGTGTGCGCGGTTACGATCCGAAGGCGCAGACCTGGGCGATCTGGTGGCTGGACGGCCGCGATCCACACACGATCGGCGCGCCCGTGATCGGCAATTTCCAGAATGGTGTCGGCACCTTCGAGGGCGACGACACTTTCAACGATCGGCCGATCAGGGTCCGCTTCGTGTGGTCGCGCATAACCGCCCGGTCGGCGCATTGGGAGCAGGCGTTCTCACCGGATGCCGGCAAGACCTGGGAGACCAACTGGGTGATGGATCTCACCCGCGTCGGGCGATGATCTCCACGCCTGCCGCCGCTGCGCGGGGGGCGAGGGCCGCCGGCTTCTCGACCCGCACCCGCGCGGCGGTGACCCGGGGTTCGCCGAGGCAGGCTTCGGCCAGGCGCTCGGCGAACGACTCCACCAGGCCGATGTGGCCGCCGGCGGCGATCTTCTCGGCGTGGGCGGCAAGGGTCTCGTAGTTGACCGTGTCCGCCAGGTGGCGCCAGCCGCCGGTCTCGACCGTGACCTCGATGTCGACAAGCAGCGACTGCGTGCGGCCTTGTTCGTGGTCGTAAACGCCGATCTCCGCATGCACCTCGAGGCCGCGGACGAAGACTCTGGTCTCGGAGATGTGCGAGGGCGACTTAGTCATGCTCGGTGTCCGGCGTGCGCCAGGAGAGGTGCTGGCCGCCGTCGACGGCGATCATCTGGCCGGTCACCGACGGTGCGTCGATGAGGTAGGCGAGGGCGCCAGCGATCTCGTCCGGCGTCGGTCCATGCCCCAGCGGCATGGCGGCCTGCTGGGCGGCGAAGCCCGAAACTGACTGGTGGATCGAAGCCAGGGTCGGGCCCGGACCGATGGCGTTGACCCGGATGCGGGGGGCGAGCGCCTGGGCGAGGGTCTGGGTGGCGGTCCACAGCCCCGCCTTGGAGAGGGTGTAGCTGAAGTACCTCGGCGTCAGACGCCACACTCGCTGGTCGGTGATGTTGACGATCTGGCCCTCGCGTCCCTCGGGCAGGGCGACGGCCATGGCCTGGGCGAGGATGAGCGGCGCGCGGAGGTTCACGGCCATCAGCCGCTCGTAGAGGTCGACGTCCAGGCTCATCGCGCTGTCCGGCTCGAACAGGGAGGCGGAGTTGACCAGCAGGGTCAGGGGACTGGGCGCCGCTTCGACCAGGCGGCGGCAGTCGGCCGGATTGGCGAGATCGGCGGCAGCGGGTCGCGCCCGACGTCCGAGCGCTTCGATGCGTCCGGCGACGACGGCTGCCTCATCGCCCGAGCCATGGTGATGAACGACGACATCGAACCCGGCCTTGGCGGCTGTCAGGGCGAGCGCGGCGCCGATGCGCCGGGCCGCGCCGGTGATGAGGGCCCAGCCGCGGTCGCTCAAGCAGCTAATCGAGGCGGTGGAATTCGTACAAATTCAGCGCCGCCAGCGCGCCGATGAAGACGAGAATGGCGAAGACAGCTCCGATTCCCATGGGCGCTCTTGACCTCCGATCGATGCGAGGCGTTTAGCGGCGCGCGCAGTCCCGGGCAAGGGAACCGAGCGCCACGAGATGTTGCGGCTGCGAAACGCGTCGGTCCTAATTCGGAAACGCCACACACCTACCAGCCGGGCCGGGCGCTAGCGTCGCCCTGGACAGAGGCCGCTCCGTCGCTAAGTAAGCGTGACGGGTGGGCCGGGCGCCGCGACGCGGGCGGCGAACAAAGGCGAGATGGGCAAGATTCATGCGGTGCTTTGCAGCGCCAATACTGGCGGCGGCCCTTTGTGTGACGCTGGCCGCTTGCGCGAAAAAGCCCCCGCCGCCACAGCCGCCCGCCGTAACCGTCGCTACGCCGCTGCAGATGAGCATCGTCGACTGGGACGACTATGACGGCCAGTTCGAAGCCCCGGAGTCCGTGGACGTGCGTCCCCGCGTCTCGGGCTATCTCGTCGCCCTTGGCTTCAAGGACGGCGAGTACGTCAGAAAGGGCCAGCGGCTCTTCAAGATCGACCCACGGCCCTATCAGGCGGCGCTCGACCAGGCCAAGGGCCAGGAGGCGCACGATGTCGCGGCGCTGGCCAATGCGAAATCCCAGGCCGACCGCGGCAAGGTGCTGCTCGCCGACCACGCCGTCAGCCAGCAGGCCTATGATCAGCTGGTAGCGAACCAGCGCCAGGCCGAGGCCGACCTCGCCGCGGCCCGCGCGACCGTCCAGACCAACGCCCTCAACCTTTCCTGGACCGATGTCCTCGCCCCGGTCGCCGGGCGTGTCTCCGACCGCCGCGCGTCGGTGGGCAACCTGGTGGCAGCTGACACCACGGTGCTGACCAACATCGTCAGCCTCGATCCGATCTGGTTCGGCTTCACCGGCTCGGAGGCCATGTACCTCAAGTACCAACGGGCCAACGAGGCGGGCACGCGCATCTCCTCCCGCGTCCGGTCCAATCCGGTCGAGGTGCGGTTGCAGGACGAGCCGACGTTTCGCTGGAAAGGCCACATGGACTTCGTCGACAACGCCCTCGACCCGTCCTCCGGGACGATCCGGGCGCGAGCGGTAATCGACAATCCGACGCATTTTCTCACCCCCGGCATGTTCGGCCACCTGCGGCTGCTGGGCTCGGGAGCCTATCCGGCGCTGCTGATCCCGGACCAGGCGACGGCCACCGACCAGGTGCGCGAGGTCGTCTATGTGCTCGGGCCCGGCGGCAAGGTGATCGTCCGGCAGGTGCAGCTCGGTCCGCTCTACGGCGGCCTGCGCGTGATCCGCGAAGGGCTTGGCCCCAACGACCAAGTGATCATCGACGGCGTCCAGCGGGTTAGGGGCGGGATCGAGGTCATGGCCAGGCAGGGGCGGATCTCGCCGCCGACGATCGCGCCGGCGCCGCCCGCGCAGGGCTACACCGCGCCGCTGCCAACGGGGGCGAAGCCGGCCTCCGGCCCGGACGCATGAGGCTTTCGCACTTCTTTATTGACCGGCCGGTGTTCGCGGCCGTGATCGCCATCATCATCGTGCTCGTCGGCGCCATCGCCTACCCGAACCTGTCGGTGGCCCAGTACCCGCCGATTGCGCCGCCGACCGTAACGGTCAACGCGACCTACCCCGGCGCCACCGCCGAGACCCTCGCCGACACGGTTTCCAACCCGATCGAGGAGCAGATCAACGGCGTCGACAACATGATCTACATGTCGTCGCAGGCCACCGCCGACGGGCACCTGACGATCACCGTGACCTTCGCGCTCGGCACCGACCCGAACGTCGCCCAGGTGCTGGTGGAAAACCGGGTCGCCGCCGCCACGGCTCAGCTGCCGCCCGAGGTGGTGCAGCAAGGCGTCATCGTCCGCAAGTCGACGCCGGACATCCTGCTGGCCGTGCACATGTATTCGCCGGACGGCTCGCTCAGCCAGCAGTACATCGCCAACTACGAAGGCCTGCACATCAAGGACGAGATCCTGCGGCAGCAGGGCGTCGGCGACGTCGCCATCCGCGCCGCACGCGACTACTCCATGCGCATCTGGATCGATCCCGAGCGCGCGGCCCAGCGGCAACTGACGGTCGAGGACATCGTCGGCGCCCTTTCCACCCACAACGTCCAGGTGGCTGGCGGCTCGGTGGGCCAGCCGCCCTTCGACCCTGGCCACGGCGCCTATCAGCTGAATGTCGAAGCCCTTGGCCGGCTGAGCACACCCGAGCAGTTCGGCCAGATCATCGTCAAGACCGACGCTCAAGGTCGGCCGACCCGGATCACCGACGTCGCCCGCGTCGAGCTCGGCGCCGCCGACTACACCACCGACGCCTGGCTGAACCTGCAGCCGGCCGTGGCCATCGGCGTCCTCGCCCAGCCGGGCTCCAACGCCATCAAGACCGCCGCGGCGATCAAGGCGACCATGGAGCGGCTGAAGCAGAGCTTCCCGCCGGGCCTCGACTACAAGATCATCTACAACCCCACCGACTTCGTTGAGGCCTCGATCGTCGAGGTGCAGAAAACGCTGCTGATCGCCATCGCTCTGGTGGTGATCGTGGTCATGGTCTTCCTGCAGAGCTGGCGCGCGGCGGTCATCCCGATCGTCGCCATTCCGGTTTCCCTGGTTGGCACCTTTGCCGTCATGGCCGCGCTCGGATTCTCGCTCAACAACCTGTCGCTGTTTGGCCTGGTGTTGGCCATCGGCATTGTCGTCGACGACGCCATCGTGGTGGTGGAGAACATCGAGCGCCACCTGCGCGAGGGCATGGAGCCGAGGGCCGCGGCGCACTTGACCATGGACGAGGTCGGCGGCGCCCTGATCGCCATCGCTCTGGTGCTTACCGCCGTCTTCGTGCCGACCGGATTCCTCACCGGCATCTCGGGGCAGTTCTATCGCCAGTTCGCGCTGACCATCGCCAGCGCGACCCTGATCTCGCTGATCGTCTCCTTGACCCTCTCGCCGGCCATGGCGGCCCTGATCATGAAGCCAAACGCCCACGCGGGGGCCGGCGAGGTGACCTGGCGACGGCGGCCGATCGCCCGCTTCGGCGAACTGTTCAACAAGACCTTCGATGACATCAGCGACGGTTATTCGCGGCTGATCCACCGCCTGGTCAACATGACCGGGCCGATCCTGATCATCTACGCAGTGCTTCTTGCAATTACCGGCTGGCGGCTGGCGGATACGCCCCAGGGCTTCATTCCGGATCAGGACCAGGGGCTGCTGCTGATCGCCGCCAACCTGCCGCCGGGCTCGGCGCTGGCCCGCACCGACAAGGTTATGAACGACGTCACCGCCCGATTGCTGGAAACGCCCGGGGTGACGGCGGGCTCGGTCTATGCCGGCGTCGAGCCGACCACCAACACCACCTCGTCCAACAGCGGCCAGATCTACGTGATCCTCGATCCGTTCGCGAAGCGCGTCGCCGAAGGCCTGACGCTCGAGAAGATCAGGGCAGACATCGAAAAGCGCATGTCGACGATCTCGGACGCCGACATTCGGGTCATCGAGCCACCGCCGGTCCGCGGGATCGGCACCACCGGCGGCTTCAAGATGATCGTCGAGGCGCAGTCGAGCAACGACCCCAGGCAGCTCGAACAGGTGGCGAACGCCGTGGCCGCCGAGGCCAACAAGTCGCCGTTTATCGACCGCGCCTTCGTCACCTTCAACACCAAGAACCCGGCCCTCTACGCCGACATCGACCGCACCAAGGCCGAGATGCTGGGCGTCAAGGACAGCTCGGTTTTCGACACACTGCAGACCTATCTGGGGTCGACGTTCGTAAACGAATTCAATTTGTTCGGACGGACATTCAACGTCTACGCTCAGGCTGACGCGCCGTTCCGCACCGACGAGTCGAAGATCGCCCTCCTGAAGACCCGCTCGACGTCCGGGGCCATGGTGCCACTGGGCTCGGTGTTGACCCTGCGCCACGTCACCGAGCCTTACCGGGCCCTACGCTACAATCTCTATCCGGCCGCGGAAGTGAACGCCGCCGCCAAGCCCGGCATTTCCAGCGGCCAGGCCATGGACGCCCTGGAGCAGGCGGCGGCCAAGGTCCTGCCGCGCGGCTACAACTATGAATGGACCGAGATCGCCTATCAGCAGAAGCTGGCCGGCAACACGGCGGTGTTCACCTTCATCGCCTCGGTGCTGTTCGTCTTCCTGATGCTGGCCGCCCTTTACGAGAGCGTGACCCTGCCGTTCGCGGTGCTGCTTATCGTGCCGATGTGCCTCCTGGCGGCGATCACCGGCGTCAACCTGCGCGGCCTGGACAACAACATCCTGACCCAGGTCGGGCTGGTCGTGTTGATCGGCCTGGCGGCCAAGAACGCCATCCTGATCGTCGAGTTCGCCCGCCAGGGCGAGGAGGAGCACGGTCTGGAGCGGCACGAGGCGGCGGCCGAGGCCGGCCGCACGCGGCTGAGGCCGATCTTGATGACTTCGTTCGCCTTCATTTTCGGCGTCGTGCCGCTGGCGTTCGCCTCCGGAGCCGGCGCAGAGATGCGGGTCGCATTGGGCACGGCCGTGCTGTTCGGGATGTTGGGCGTGACCGCCTTCGGCCTGATCTTCACGCCGGTGTTCTACGTGGTGTTCAGGATCGTCTCCGAGCGCATTCCCAGGGCGCCGAAGCCCCCGCGGGCCTCACCGCCGGCTCCGCCGCAGGCTTTGGAGTCACATCCGTGAGGCGGGTGCTTGCCCCCATCCTTTCGGTCATCGCACTCGGCGGCTGCGTTGTCGGTCCGCGCTATCAGACAGCCGCGACACCGCCGACGGCAAACGGCGGCTTCGTCTCGGCCGAGCCCGGCGCGTCGACGGCCGCGCCACTGCCGCCCCACTGGTGGCGGCTCTACGACGATGCCACCCTGGATAGCCTGGTCGAGCGGGCGCTGACTGAGAACAAGGACCTCGAAGCCGCGGCGGCCAACCTCGCCTACGCCCAGGCCCAGGTCGATGAGGCCAAGGCCGGCCGCTACCCGTCCACCAACCTCTCGTTCGGACCGAGCTGGGGGCGCTCGCCCACCGCCGCAGCGTTGAACTTTCCCGCCGCCTTCGCCTGGAACGGCGGCTTCGTCGCCTCCTACCAGGTCGACCTCTTCGGCCGTATCAAGCGCACGATCCAGGCGGCCAGGGCCAGCGCCGAGGCCGAGGCCGCGCTCGAAGACTCCACGCGCGTCTCGGTCGCCGCCGAAACGGCCGGCGCCTACGCCCAGATCTGCGGCTTCGGCTTGCAGGTCGCCACCGCGCGCCGCAACCTGGATGTCGCCCAGCAGACCTACGACCTCACCGTCGCCCAGCGAAACGCCGGCGCGCTCAACGATTTCGATGTCGCCCGCCAGGCGGTGCTGGTTGAGCAGGCGCGGGCGGCCGTGCCGCCGCTGGAAGGCCAGCGCCGGGCAGCCCTCTTCGCGCTCGCTGCGCTGACGGGGATGACGCCGGCCGAGATCCCGCCCGCGATCGGCGCCTGCCAGGCGCCCCCGACCCTGAAACAGCCGCTTCCGGTCGGCGACGGGGCGGCGCTGCTCCGCCGGCGTCCCGACGTGCGCGAAGCCGAACGCAACCTGGCGGCCGCCACCTACCGCATCGGCGTCGCTACCGCCGATCTCTATCCGACCATCACGCTCGGCGGTTCATGGGGCAGTTCGGCGGACTCGATCTCAGGCCTGTTCAGTCCCAAGAACGAGGCCTACGGCGTCGGGCCGACGTCTTCGGCGGTCGCACCGCTGATCTCCTGGAATTTCCCCAACACCCTGATCGCTCAGGCCCACATCCACGAAGCGCGTGCTCAGGCGTCAGCCCAGCTGGCGGCGTTCGACGGGGCGGTGCTTAACGCGCTCAAGGAGTCGGAGACCGCCCTCTCGACCTACGCCACCGAGATCGATCACCGCGCGGCGCTGGCCCGCGCCCGGGATCAGGCCGAACTGGCGTTCGACCTCGCCAGCAAGCAGTTCAAAGACGGCTCGTTCAGCTCTCTCGACCTGCTGCAGGCCGAAGCTACGGCGATCGCCGCCGAGCAGGCCCTGGCCGCTTCCGATCAGGCGATCGCCACTGATCAGGTCGGCGTGTTCCAGGCCCTCGGCGGCGGCTGGGAGGATGCTCCAAAGGTTACGCCTCCGCCGATCGCCGGAGTGACCCCCAAGGTCAAATAGCGGGCGAGGCGCGGATAACATGCACATTGGCTTGATCGGCGGCATCGGACCGGCGGCGACGGAGGTCTACTATCGCGCGATCGTCCGCGCCCATTCGGCGGCCGGCCGGCGCCTCTCCCTCACGATCGTGCATGCCGACGTGCGTGAGATGGCGACCAATCTGGAAGCGGGGCGGAAAGCCGAGCAGGCGGCGATCTTCGCTGGCTATGTCGACCAACTGCGGGCTGGCGGCTGCGAAGCCGCCGCCGTGACCTCGATGGGTGGCCATTTCTGCATTGCCGAACTGGAAGCGATCTCGACGCTGCCGCTGATCAAGGCCGTCCCGGCGCTGGATGCCCACCTTGCCGGGCTCGGCGTCGCTCGCGTCGGCGTTCTGGGGACCCGCATGGTCATGGAGTCGAAGCTCTATGGCTTGAGTTCGGTCGAGGTAGTTGCGCCGCCGCCCGAGGAGATTGCCGCCGTCCATTCCTCGTATGTCTCGCTGGCCGCAGTCGGCTTCGCCACGCCCGAGCAGTGCGCCTTCTTTCACAAGGCGGCCACCGAGCTGCATAGGATGCAAGGCGCCGAGGTCGTCGTTCTCGGCGGGACGGACCTGTCGGTCGCATTTGGAAGCGCCGATCTCGGTTTTCCGATCGTCGATAGCGCCCTGGTTCACGCCGACGCGATCGCCCACGTGGCTATGGCGAGCTGAAGATCCGCTGGCGCCGCAAGCGCTCGTAGATCGGTCGGACCTCATCGGCGATCGCCGCTAGCGCCTTCGGAAGCGGGGCGGCAGGTGGCGGAGGCGGCGCGAAGCCGGTCGAACGCTCCACAGCATCGTACCAGGCTGGCGCCCAAGCGCCGTCGCTGGCGCGGCGGCCTGCCGGCCAGGCCAGCATGGCGGCGTCGAACGGGATTGCCAGCGCCGCGCAGAGAGCGCTCAGCGCGCCCTTGGGGTCGGCGAGCACGTCGTCGGCGTCGATCACCGGCGGCGGCGCGCCGGTTCGCCTTGCGATCACGTCGAACAGCTCCCCCTGGCGGCGAAAGCCGATGTCCTCGGCGCCGACCTCGCTGCGCTTGCGGACGTAAGAGGCCAGCACGCGCTCGGGCGCGCGGATCAGGAAGGCGTGGCGGCAGCGATCCATCCAGGCCCCGTCGAACCCCGGCAGCATATGGTGGGTCATGTGCTTCTGGTAGTAGACAGCGGCGCCGTCCGGCGCCTCGCTGGCTAGCGCGCGCGCCACCGCGGCCAGATCAGCCTCGTGCGCGGCCAGAATCTCCTCACGCATCGGATGATCCAATCCCGTGCGAACGAGGAAGGCGGCGTAGAACGGCTCGTCGACGACCGAGGTGTCTGGCCGGTTCTCGAAGGCCCGCATCATCGCCGTGGAGATGTTGCGCGGGCCTGACCACAAGGCGATGTTGACGCTCACCGGGCGGCGTCCGCGTCCTTGAGGTCCTCGTAGAGCGCCGCGAGGCGCGAGGTGATCGATCCGGGGCAGGCGGCAAACTCCACCCCGTCCAGGCGGCGCACCGGGGTGATCCCGCCGAGCGTGCCGGTCACGAAAGCTTCGTCAGCTGCCCGCGCCGCTTCCGGCGAGAAGTCGCCGACCGCCAGTGGCACGCCGTAACGGCGGCAGAGTTCGATCACATGCCCGCGGGTGATGCCGTTGAAGCAGCAGGCGCCGGCCGAGGTCTTCACCTCTCCGCCGCTGACGAAGAAAAAGTTGGTGGCGTTGCAGCTGGAGACGAAGCCTTGGGGGTCGAGCATCAGGGCTTCGTCGGCGCCGAGATCGATGGCTTCCAGCAGCGCGGTGATCAGGTTGAGGCGGCTGTGCGAATTGAGCCGCATGTCGAACATGTCCGCCGGGGTGCAGCGCACCGCGACTGTGGCCAGCGCCAACCCCTGCTGGGTGTTGGTCGGCCGCTTATGTTCGGCGGTGATGGCGATTGTCGGCTGACCCAGTGCATTGCGCGGGTCCTGGTTGATCGTGGCCTTGACCCCGCGCGTCACCATCAGGCGCAGATGCGCGCCGTCGGTCATGGCGTTGGCCGCCACCACGGCCTCGAGCGCGGATGTGAGTTCGACGCGGCTGAGGCCGATGTCGAGGCGAATGGCGGCGGCTCCCGCCAAAAGACGATCGAGGTGGGCCTCCAGGAACAGCAGCCGCCTCCTGTGAAGGCGCAGACCTTCCCACACGCCATCGCCCATGCCGAACCCGGCATCGAACAGCGACACCCTGGCCTCGGATCGCGGCACGAGAGCGCCGTTCAGCCAGACGAGCGCCGTCTCATTGCGCGGATCGGTTTCGAAATCCTGACTGCCGGGCATGGAGGTGATCTAGCACGCTGTTTTGCGAACCGCCCGCCCAGCCCCTAGATTGACGAGGTGAGAGAAGGGTCCTAGCTAAGCATTAGGCGCATAAACCTATCGGGTCACAATGGATTTTCTGCACACCATAAACCCGCTCTATTCCCTGTCGGGCCTTGCGGTCGGCATGCTGGTCGGGTTCACCGGCGTCGGCGGCGGTTCGCTGATGACGCCGCTGCTGGTGCTCGTCTTCCACATCCACCCGGCCACGGCGGTCGGCACCGACCTCCTCTACGCCGGCGCGACCAAGACGGTCGGCACCGCCGTGCACGGCGCCAGCCGAACGGTGGACTGGGGAATCGTCGCCCGCCTCGCGGCCGGTAGCGCCCCGGCCGCGATCCTCACGCTCCTAGCCATGGTCCAATTTCACGCCAAGGCGGAGAGCTCGCACGGCGTGATCACCTCCGTACTTGGCGTCGCCCTGATCCTCACCGCTGCGGCGATCCTCTTCCGCAAGATGATCCTCGACTTCTTCGCCAGGCGCACGGCGGCGATCACGACCAGGAGGCGCACGATCTACACCATGGTGCTCGGCGCGGTGCTAGGCGTGCTTGTCTCGGTGTCGTCGGTCGGCGCTGGGGCGATCGGCGTCACCGTCCTGCTGATCCTCTATCCGGCCCTGCCCGCCTCCAAGTTGGTCGGTTCGGACATCGCCCACGCCGTACCGCTGACCCTCATCGCCGGCTTCGGCCATTGGCTGATGGGGGATGTGAACTTCACCCTGCTGGCCTCGCTGCTGGTCGGCTCGATCCCGGGCATCATCGTCGGCAGCCTGCTATCGGCCCGGGCGCCGGATTCGGTGCTGCGCCCGATCCTCGCCTCGACCCTCGCGCTGGTTGGGGGGCGGCTGTTCTTCTAATTTGCCGGCTGGCGCCTCTTGTCAGTGACCGCTGATAAGTTACCGTTGATCTCGATCAAGGACGCGGGCCTGCGACGGGCGGAGCGTGCGGGAGAGCGGAGCCGCGCCATGGCAAGCGAACATTTCGATGTGTTGATCGTCGGCGCCGGCATCTCTGGTGTCGGCTCGGCCTATCACCTGCAGCAGAACCTGCCGGAGAGGAGCTTTGTCATCCTCGACGCGCTCGAGGATTTCGGCGGCACCTGGCGCACCCACAAATATCCGGGCATCCGTTCCGACAGCGACCTCTACACGTTCGGCTATCGCTTCAAGCCATGGACCGGCGCCCCGATCGCCACCGCGGACAAGATCCTCGCCTACATGGGCGAGGTGATCGACGACAACGATCTCGCCCGTCACATCCGCTACCGCCACCGGATCCTCACCGCCGCCTGGTCGAGTGAGACCGCCCTCTGGACGGTGGAGGCTGAGCGCACCGACACTGGCGCGCGGCTCTCCTTCACCGCCGGCTTCCTGTGGATGTGCCAGGGCTACTACGGCCATCAGCAGGGCTACACGCCTGAGTGGCTCGGGATGGAAAGCTTCAAGGGCCGCATCGTCCATCCGCAGACCTGGCCGGAGGATCTCGACTACCAGGGCAAGAAGGTGGTGGTGATCGGCTCCGGGGCCACCGCCGCGACCCTGATCCCCTCGATCGCCGACGAGGCGGCGCAGGTCACCATGCTGCAGCGCTCGCCGACCTACTTCGTGCCTGGCCGCAACGTCGACGACCTCGCCGACACCTTGCGGGCGCTGGAGATCGACGAGACCTGGATCCACGAGATCGTCCGCCGCCAGCGCCTGAAGATGGGCGAGGAGTTCACCCGCCGCTCGTTCGAGGAGCCCGAGGCGGTCAAGCAGGAGCTGCTGGCCGGCGTCGCCGCCTTCGTCGGCCCAGAGATCACCGCCCAACATTTCACCCCGGCCTATCGGCCATGGCGCCAGCGGATCGCCTTCGTTCCCGAGGGCGACATCTTCCAGAAGGTCAAGGAGGGAAAGGCGAGCATCGCCACCGGCGAGATCGACCGCTTCATTGAGAACGGGATTCTGCTGAAGTCTGGCGAGACGCTGGACGCGGACATTATCGTCACGGCCACCGGCTTCAACCTCTCTGTGCTCGGCGACATCCGCTTCGAGGTGGACGGCGAGCCGGTCGACTACGCCAAGACCGTCACCTACCGCGGCATGATGTTCACCGGCGTGCCGAACCTCGTCTGGGTGTTCGGCTACTTCCGCGCCAGCTGGACCCTGCGCGTCGACATCATGGCCGACTTCGTCTGCCGCCTGCTGGCCCACATGGACCGCAAGGGCGCGGCCAAGGTCGGTGTGGCGCTGCGGCCGCAAGATGAGGGCATGGCGCTAAGCCCCTGGATCGATGCGGAAAACTTCAATCCAGGCTACCTGATGCGCTCCATGCACCTGATGCCCCAGCGCGGCGACAAGCCCGAGTGGCAGCACACCCAGGACTACTGGGCCGAGCGAAACGCCTTGCCGACCATCGACCTCGACGGGCCGGAGTTTGTCTACGCCAGCCGCTCGGCCCGGGCGATCGCGGCGGAGTAGCTTACGCCCTCCGCCGCCGCCGGGTGAGGATCAGGAACCGCGCCGTCAGCAGCACCGCAGCAGCGGCGAGGCCGATGGCGAGGCCGATCCAGATACCGAGCCCTCTCAGGCCCAAACCGAACGCCAGCGCGAAGCAGGAGGGCGCGCCGACCAGCCAGTAGGCGGCGCCGGCGATGAACATCGGCGCCCGCGCGTCCTTGAGGCCCCGAAGTGACTGGGCGGCCACCACCTGCAGCGCGTCGAAGACCTGGAACGCCGCCGCCACCTTGAGGAACACCGCCGCCGTGGCGATCACCGCCAGATCCTGGGCCGCGCGTCCGCCGACGTAGAGCGAGGCGATCTGCGGGCCGGCCAGCGCCATCGCCACGCCGCACAGACTGATGAAGGCGACGCCGATGACCATGGCCGTGATCCCCGCCCGCCGCGCGCCGACCACGTCCCCGGCCCCCGCCGCCAGGCCGACGCGCACGGTCGAAGCCATGCCGAGACCCAGCGGAACCATGAAGGTCACCGAGGCGAAGTTGAGGGCGATCTGGTGCGCGGCCAGCGGCGTGACGCCGAAGGACCCCATGACCAGAGTCATGACGTTGAACATCATCGCCTCGAACATCATCGTCGCGGCCATCGGCAGGCCAAGGCGGAACACCTCCTTCAGCTTGTCGGTGGCCGGGCGCAGGAAGCGGTGGAAGACGCGGTAGACGCGCAGCTTCGCGTCGGCCTGGATCGAAGCCGTCATGACCACGAAACTGAACACGCTCGACAACGCCGTCGCCAGGCCAGAGCCGACGATGCCAAGCCTTGGCGCGCCGAAGTGGCCGAAGATCAGGATCCAGCCCGCCAGGGCGTTGAAGGCGATGGTGCCGACCATCACCCACATGGCGGCGCGTGGCTTGCCGACCGCGGTCGCGAAGCTCGACAGCACCCGGTAGGCCAAGGAGAAGGGCAGGCCGAAGGAAACCACGCGCACGAAGGCGCCGGCGTTGGCGGCCAGCTCGGGGTCCTGGCGGCAGGCGAGCAGGATGGCCGTCGTGCTCATCAGGATCGGGGCCATGGGCACGCAGACGATGCCCACCGACCACAGGCCCATGCGCACGGCGGCGCGCACGCCGCCGCGGTTGTTCGGCGTGAGGCCGCGGATCTGGGCGATGATCGGCGCCACCGCGAAGGCCGGACCGCCGCCCACCAGCCAGGCGAAGAAGAACACGGTGTAGCCAATGGCGGCAGCCGCCAGCGCCTGGCGGCTGTAGCGGCCGAGCAGCAGCACGTCGGTGGTCATCACCGCCATCTGCGCCAGCTGAGTCAACACCAGCGGGGTAGCCAATCTGGTCAGCTCGCGCGCTTCGGCGACGAAGGGCGCGGCGTGTCGCTCGGCGACGGCGATGGTGTCTTGGGTCGTATCCGTCACGGACGGAACCTTCCTTTGGCGAGAGCCTCGGAAGCGTCGGGACGAAGGGGCTTTGAGTCAAAAATCCCCTCCGGAGCGCTTCAGCGAGGCTCGGGAGGGGTGAAAGACGCAGGCTTTGGGGTGGGACCCTAGGCGGCGATTTCCTCGCGAGCGGCCGACGCGACGCCGCCATCCGGCGCCGCGAGCGGCGAGCGGTGCTGGCAGGTGTTCGGCATCATGGCTCGGGGCGATCTCCGAAAATCGAATGGCAGCCGGGTACGCCGGGCCCGAAGGCCTGTCAACGCCGCGGCGAAGGTTCGTTAAGGACTGTGCTCAGCCGGGCACAAGTCCGGCTTCGTCTAGCATGCCGGCGCGCCTCAAGGCCCCCACCAGAAGGTTGAGCGCGGGGTTGGACCAGCCGTTGATGACGCTGAAATCCTCCCGCAGGGTGGCGTGGTGATGCTCGTGGGCGGCTGGCGTCATCAAGAGGCCCAGGCCCCGCATCAGCCGGATCGGCCAGGGGCTGCGCACCTTGTGCAGCGTGCCGTGGAAATATTGGGTCAGCGAATTGCCGATCAGCAGCGTCAGCGCGAACACCATCGCCCAGCCGGGCGGGCGCCAGAAGAGCACCGCCGCGTTCAGCGCCAGCGACAATGGCAAGGTGATGAAGAACGTCGGCGCTTTCATCAGATGGAAGACCCCGTGACGGCCGAGCAGGTCGGGCATCGGGTGGTGCTTCTTGAAGTCGTAGCAGATGCGCTCGAAGGTGTTGATGCGCGCATAGACCTCGGCTTGCCGGACCATGAACTCGGGGCTTTCGCGCGAGCCCTCCCAGAAATACAGCTCCTTGAGGCCGACCCCGGTGACGCACGGCCGATAGTCCATCCACATGTGGACGACGCCCGAAAGCAGGTCGGCGGTCCACCAGGCGGCCAGCGCCGCCAGCAACATCCGCCAGTCCAATGGGCCAACGATCCGCGAGGCGTTGAACGCCAGCGAGACGAAGAACAGCGCCAGGAGCAGGCGGGCCTTCACTGATCGAGGTTCCTTGAATGCCGGCCGCGCCGGCCAATGGGTGAATTGTCCGGACCGGGCGCCGTGAAGTCAAGCGCGGCCCAAGCGCGGCCAGGGCTCGGCTTGCCGTTTGGGAAATAGTCAACTAAACAGCGTTTAGATATGTTTGGGAGGCCGAAATGGCTGGGGAAACGGTTCTGGTCACCGGCGGTTCGGGCTTCATAGGAAGCTGGTGCGTCATCGAACTGCTGCGCCGGGGCTACCAGGTTCGCACCACGGTGCGTGACCTGGGGCGCGAGGGCGAAGTGCGGGCGATGATCGGCAGCGTGGCCGACACCGCCAATCTCAGCGTCTACGCGGCCAACCTCACGGCCGACACGGGCTGGGACGAGGCGGTCGCCGGTTGCGAGTTCGTGCTGCATGTGGCCTCGCCTGTCGCCGCGGCCGAGCCGAAGGATCCCGACGACCTGATCGTCCCGGCCCGAGAAGGTGCGGTGCGGGTCGTGAGCGCCGCGGTCCGCGCCGGCGTCAGGCGAGTGGTCATGACCTCCTCGGTGGCTTCCATCGGCGGCGGCTTCGACGGGGCCGATGGGGTTTTCGACGAGACCACCTGGACCGACGGCGACGATCCCAAGGTCAGCGCCTACGCACGCTCCAAGACCCTGGCCGAGCGCGCCGCCTGGGACATTGTCGAGAAGACCGGTGGGACGACGCAGCTCGCCACAGTGCTGCCGGCCCTGGTCATCGGCCCGGTGCTCGGCAAGGACTATTCCGACTCCATCCAGGTCATCGACCGGCTGCTGGGCGGCAAGGTCCCGGGCGTGCCGCGCCTCGGCTTCGACCTGGTCGACGTGCGCGACGTCGCCGACCTGCACATCCGCGCCATGACCAGCAACGCGGCGGCCGGCCAGCGGTTCGTCGCCGCCGGCGAATGGGCCTGGATGATCGACATCGCCCACATCCTCAAGGCCAAGCTTGGAGGCGAGGCCGCCAAGGTGCCGACCCGCCGAGCTCCCGATTTCCTGATCCGGCTGATGGGTCTCTTCGACAAGGACATCGCCGGCGTCGCCGGCGGACTGGGCCGCCGGCGCGAGTTCAGCTCCAAGAAAGCTCAGGACCTGCTCGGCTGGCGCCCGCGGCCGAGCGAAGACTCGATCGTCGACACCGCCCGCAGCCTGATCGCCGCCGGGGCGGTGTGAGGCTCGCTAGCCCCTTCCAACGAACGGCATCTTCGTCGCCATCACGGTCATGAACTGCACGTTGGCGTCGAGCGGCAGCGACGCCATCATCAGCACGGCGTCGGCCACGGCCTTCACGTCCATCACCGGCTCGGGGGCGATCCGGCCGTCCGGCTGGGGGACGCCGCTCGCCATGACCGCGGTCATCGGCGTGGCCGCGTTGCCGATATCGATCTGGCCGCAGGCGATGTCGAACGCCCGTCCATCGAGCGAGAGGGAACGGGTGAGGCCGGTGATCGCATGCTTGGTCGCCGTGTAGGCGGCCGAGCGCGGGCGCGGCGAATGGGCCGAGATCGAGCCGTTGTTGATGATCCGGCCGCCCCGCGGGTCCTGGGCCTTCATCAGCCGGAATGCATGCTGAGCGCAGAGGAAGGCGCCGGTGAGGTTGACCCGCACCACCGCCTCCCAGGTCCCCAGCGGCAGATCCTCGAACGGAACCGGCGGAGCGCCGCGGCCGGCGTTGTTGAAGAGGACGTCCAGCCGCCCGAAGCGCTCGGCCGTTGCCGCGAAGAGCCGGGTGACCTGATCGGGGTCGCCGACGTCGGTTGGCACGGCGAGATAACGCGCCCCGGGGCCCGACAGCGCGCCGGTCTCCTCGAGGGCTTCGCCGCGGCGACCGGCAAGGACGACCGCCTCGCCCGCCGCCAGGAAGGCCAGGGCCACGGCCCGGCCGATTCCGCCGCCCGCGCCGGTAACAAGCGTCACTTTGCTCATGGACCCTCCTCGCTAAAACGAGCCTATATCGGCTAGAGCTTCGCCGCATGAAGGACTCCTACGACATCGCCATCGTCGGCGCCGGCGCGGCTGGGCTGGCGGCGGCGGCCAGGCTCCGTGGCGAGCGGTTGGAGACCGTGCTGCTGGAGGCGCGCGGCCGCGTCGGCGGTCGGTCGTGGACGATCGAGCCTCGGCCGGGTCTGCCCGTCGATCTCGGCTGCGAGTGGCTGCACACCGCGACCCGCAACGTGCTCGCCCCGCTGATCGCCGCCGCCGGCCTCACCGTCGACCGAACGACGGCCTACTGGCAGCGTCGGAATGATCGGATCGGCATCTCCGCCGCCGACGCCAACGCCTTTGGCAAGGCCTTCGAGGCGCTGGACGGACGCGTGGCGGCCCGGGCTGCGACCGGAACCGACGGCCCCGCCTCGGCGCTGCTGGAGCCGGGCGGCCGCTGGAACGGCCTGCTTAACGCGGCCAGCAGCTGGTACAACGGGGCCGAGTGGGACGAGATCTCGATCCTCGACTACGACGCCTATGACGACGGTGGAGCCAACTGGCGCGTCCGCGAGGGATATGGGGCGGGCATAGTCGCCGCCGCTGGGCCGCTAAGGCCGGTTCTGGACTGTCCAGTCACGGCCATCGACCATGGCGCCTCGCCCGTCCGGCTCGTCACCGCCAATGGAGCTTTGACCGCCCGCGCGGTGATCGTCGCGGTTCCAACGCCGCACCTTGCCGAACGCCGGCTCCGCTTCACGCCTGACCTTCCTGGCAAGGCCGAGGCCGCCGCCGGCCTGCCGCTCGGCCTCGCCGACAAGGCCTTCTTGACGCTGGAGCGCCCAGAGCTGTTCCCCGAAGAGGGCCATTGCTTCGGCCGCATCGACACCGAGGCGACGGCGAGCTTCTTCATCCGTCCGTTCGGGCGTCCCTACGTCGAGGCCTATTTCGGCGGCCGCCTCGCCGCGCGGCTGGAAGGGGAGGGGCCAGGCGCCCTCACCGCCTTCGCCATCGACCAGCTTACGGCGCTGGTCGGCTCCGAGCTCGGTCGAACGCTGACGCCCCTGGCCGAGAGCGCTTGGAAGACCGATCCCTGGGCGCTAGGCGCCTACTCCCACGCGCTGCCGGGCCACCGCGACGACCGGGCCCGCCTGGCCGCACCGATCGACGGCCGGCTGTTCTTCGCCGGCGAAGCGACCCACCCGAGCTTCTTCTCCACCGCCCACGGCGCCTGGGAGAGCGGCGTTCGCGCGGCGGAAGAGGCGCTTGACACCCTGCGCTAGCTTGCGCGCCCTCTGCCCCATCTAGCCAGGGCGGGCCCCACGCGAATAAACTGTAGACCTCAGAACCATGACCACGCTTCTCGCCTACAGCCACCTGTTCGCCGGGCTGGGCCTTGGCGCCTTCACCGAGGCGGGGGCCAGAGTCATGCGGATCGGGCGCTATCGCTCTTTCACCTTCGCCTTCCTCAACATCGTCATCACCTTCGGCCTGGTGCAGGGGCTGCTGGTCGGATGGGTGATCGGCGGGCGCCTCAGCCTGGTCTCAATCGCGCCGGTGCTGTTCATGGTCGGCGCCGTGGTCGGCATCCTGGTTGAAGGCCTCAACGGCTACTGGTGGCGGGCCTGGTCATGGTCGGACAAACCCCTGTTCGGCATCGAACGGCCGATCGACAAGGCGGCCTTCATCGGCGTCGTCTGGGGGTTCGCGCCGATTCTGACCGTCATGGTCGCGCGGATGATGGTCGTCCGCGGATTGGAGTTCTGAGGGTGGGCTACCGGCTCTCGCGCACCGACAAGGTTCACGCTGCGCTGCTGGCCGTCTGCGGGGCGGTGCTCGTCTGCGCCTACTGGGTGGCTTTCTACCACAGCAACCTGACCCTGCCGGAATCGGTGCTGCACCCGGACAAGCCCGGCCCAGACCCGTTCGCCCTCGTCTACATGGGCTTCGAATCCGCCTTTCCCCTGGCCGACCTGCTGGTCGCCGTCGCCGCCTCGCTGGCCGCCTTCTACCTGATCGGCCGCGACGCCAAGGCTGTCCTCTTCGGCCTGATCGGCAGCGGCGCGCTCGGCTTCCTCGCCCTCATCGACATCTCGTTCAATCTGCACCACGGGCTTTACGCTCTGCTGCTGAGCGACAGCGGCATGCAGCTCGAACTTGTGATCAACATCGCCTGCGTGGCCGGCGCCTTCTGGTCGATCTGGCGCTTCTGGGGTCATCCCCTGCGCCGCGCCGACGACCGGGCCCATCCCGAGCGGGCGCTCTAGCCGGCGTTCCCTGCCTGAAAGAGTCCGCCATGCTTTCCAACTTCGCTGAGATCGACCTGGACGCCCTGCCTTCGATCGCCAGCGGCGCGGTGCGCACGCACAGGGCGCCGCTGCTGGCCGCCACCTCTGAGACCTTGCGCGGCTACGGCCACATCGTGCCCGACTTTGCCGCTGGTCAGGTCACCATCGTCACCTGGCCACAGCCCGGCTGGCGTCCGGTGGTTCCCGGAACCGGCAACGAAGGCGGCGTCGTCGAGGACCGCTTCGAGATGGTGCGTCGCGGCGAGGTGCAGCATGCCGTGAACCACGCGGTCGGGCGCAGCTATGTCACTGGCTGGTTCGCCGACCCTGCGACCGCGTCGGAGACCCGCGCGCCGACCGACACCGGACGCATCTTCACCCATGAGGCGAACTATCATCCGGATGGCGGCCAGATCTTCTTTCCACGCGATGGCGCCGCCTTCGTCGCCCTTCTGGCCAAGCCCGGCGACGACATCACGCCGGATGATTTCGTGGCCTTTTATTGCGACGGCTCGTTCGGCCTGCATATCGATCCGGGCGTCTGGCATCAGCCGGTGTTTCCAGTCGGCGAGCGGGCGAGCTTCAACAACAAACAGGGCCGAGTTCATTGCTGCATCGCGGTCAATTTCGTCAGCGAGTTCGGCTGCTACCTCGAGGTGCCGCTGGGCTAACCCGCGTTCCGCAACCCCGCGGCGACGCCGTTGACGAGCCAGCGCCCATTAGCAGCGTCCGGCTGCGACCCATATAGCTTGCATAATTTATAAAAACATAATTACATGAGGTCCGTGAGCAGCGTTCGATTTGAATGGGATGAGGCCAAGAACCATTCAAATCAGCGCAAGCATGACGGTGTGAGCTTTGAGGACGCCCTGCGCGTATTTCAGGACCCGCTGCATGTCTCGGCGCCTGATCGCATCGAGGGCGGCGAGCAACGCTGGCAGACCGTTGGGGCGGTAGAGGGCCTCGTAATCCTCGTGGTGGCGCACACGGTCACGGAGGAAGATGCCGACGACGGGTCGGTGGAAATTATCCGCATCATTTCAGCGCGACGGGCCACGCCGCGAGAGAGACGACGCTATGAAAACGAAAATGGTTAGCCACACGCTGGAAACGCCGCCGCTGACAGACGCGCAGCGTGGACGCCTCGCCGAGCTTGCGGCGCTGCCCGACGAGTCAATCGACACCAGCGATGTCCCCGAGCTCGCCGACGAAGCGTGGAGCGCCGGCGTCCGGGGGCGCTTCTATCGACCCGTAAAGCAGCAGATCACCGCACGCGTGGACGCCGACGTGCTGGCTTGGCTCAAGTCACAGGGGAAGGGGTACCAGGGCCGGCTCAACGCCATTCTTCGGCGGGAAATGCTGGCGTCTCTCAAGCAGGCGAAGCGGGCTTAGCCAGAGGGGCCTAGCCGAGCGCAGCCACCCAATCGCCAATGGCGAGCCTGAGCCATTGGCCATCCGCGACAGCGTGCAGCACACCATCGCGTCCGCCGACGAAGACGGGGCGGTTCATAATCGCAGGCCAGTGAAACGTCGCGACCGGCTCCGCACGCACACCAAGGCGCAGTAACACCACGCGGCCTTTGTCGGCGTTGTAGCCGCCGGCCAAGATGACGTGTTTGTCTTTTCCGGCGATCGCGCTCGCGCCATCAATGTCGTTCATCCACGATTGAGCGACCGTTCCGGCGACGCGAATAATTGGAAAATCAGGATAAGTGCAGGCCCAGGCTTCGTCGCCTGTCGCGCTGAGCGCATAACAGTCCAGGGCGTATGGCTCTCCAGCCAACGCCCACATCTGCTCGCCTCGACCGTCGAACGCAATGAGAGCAGAGGCGTTGTCCCGTTCATCGAAATATCCGATCCACGTGACGCCTGCTGGCGTACAGGCCACGCGCCGGACAGCGTCATCGGCTGCAAAGCTGCCCGCCGGCGCCCCCCTAGCGTCGAAGAGGCGGCCATTCATGTCTCCCGGCCTCGCACGCGCCGCAACAACCAGCCACCGGCCATCGGCAAGGCGATCCACGATTGGCCATTCCGATGTCGGAACCTCAGTGGCGTCGGTCTCGACCCCTTCGTCTAGACTGGACAGACGAAGACGGGCGTTCGGCCATCTCAAAGACTGTATTTCGCGCGGCAGGTTCCTGAAGTCATGATTGGCACGAACAAGCGCCAGATAGCCGCCGTTTAGTGCTGCGTAGCCGTCGTTAAACCACCCGAGAGGGGGCCTCGGCAGGGGGCTGGCCTTCACTAGGTTAAGTGGCTCGATCATGGACTTTAGGCGACAGGAGCATCATTCCTGCACTCCTGACCAGAGGTGGGGAAGCTGCTCTTCCGACCACATTCGGGCTAAGCCGCCCTCTAGCCCGCGTTCCGCAGCCCCGCCGCCACGCCGTTGAGGGTCAGGTGGATGCCCTCTCGCACCTCCGGACTGTCGTCGCCTGAGCGGCGGCGGCGGATCAGTTCGATCTGTAGATGGTTGAGGGGGTCGATATAGGGCAGGCGGGCGCGGATCACCGCGGCGAGGTTGGGGTTGCTGTCGAGCAGGCGGGTCTGGCCGGTGATCTCCAGCAGCGCCCCGACCGTGCGGTCCCATTCGGCCTGGATCTCGCCGAACACCTTCTTGGCGAGGACGCCGTTCTCAACCAAGCCGGCGTAGCGGCGGGCGATGGCGAGGTCGCCCTTGGCGAGCACCATCTCCATGTTGGCGAGGATCGAGGCGAAGAACGGCCACGCCTCGCTGAGCTCGCGCAGCGACTGGATCGAGACGCCCGAGCGCGTGGCGGCGGCGCCGAAACCGTACCAGCCCGGCAGCATGGCCCGCGACTGCGACCACGAGAATACCCACGGGATGGCCCGCAGATCGGTGATGGCGCGGCCGGCGACGCGCGAAGTCGGCCGGCTGCCGATGTTGAGGTCGGCGATCTCGCTGATCGGCGTGGCGGCGAAGAAGTAGTCGGCGAAGCCGGGGGTTTCGTAGACCAGGGCGCGATAGGCGGCCATCGCCTCGCGGGCCATGGCGTCCATGGCCGCGGCGCCGAGGTCCTCGGCCTCGGCCGGCGTCGCCGCCCGCAGCGAGGCCAGCAGGGTTCCGGCCGCCAGGGTCTCCAGACTGCGCGCCGCCAGCTCCGGGTCGGCGTACTTGTTGGCCACCACCTCCCCCTGCTCGGTGACTCGGATGCGGCCGTTAGCGACGCCCGGCGGCTGGGCCAGCAGGGCTTCGAAGCTGGAGCCGCCGCCGCGGCCCACCGCCCCGCCGCGGCCGTGGAAGAGCTGCAACGTCAGGCCCGCCGCCCGCGCCGTCTCGGCCAGGGCCTGCGAGGTGCGGTGCAGCTCCCAGGTAGAGGTCAGATAGCTGCCGTCCTTGTTGGAGTCGGAATAGCCGATCATCACCTCCTGCAGGCCGGCCTCGGCCAGCAGGCCCTGGATCAGCGGCAGGGCGAAGTAGCGGCCAAGGGTGTCTGGCGCGCCGCGCAGGTCGCCGATGGTCTCGAAGAGGGGTTCGGCGAAGATCTCGGCCCGGGCCGGCGCGCCAGGCGTGAAGAGGCCGACCTCCTTGAGCAGGACGTAGACCTCCAGGAGGTCGGAGACCGAGGTGGTGTTGGAGACGATGTAGGCGCGAATCGCCGCCGGTCCATAGAGCCGCTTCACCCGCGCCGCCTCGGCCAGCACCGCATACTCGCTGCGGGTCTCTGGGCTGTAATCGGCGAACGGCGAGTAGAGCAGGCGGCCGTGGCCGAGCTCGCCCACCAGCAGGTCGCAGCGCGCCGCCTCGTCGAGCGCCGCGTAGTCGGCGGTCACACCTGCCGTGCCGAGCAGCTCGCCGACCACGCGGGCGTGCACGGCCGAATTCTGCCGCAGATCGACCGTGGCGAGGTGAAAGCCGAACACGTCGACGGCGCGGATCAAGTCTGGGAGCGAACCCTCGGCGAAGACTGCGCCGTGGTGTTCGACGAGCGAATCCAGAATGGTCTGCAGGTCGGCGCGCAGGCCGTCGGGTCCGGCGTAAGCCTCGGCCGCTTCGGACGCCGGCCGTGGCGGCGCCTCGCCGACCAGCGCCGCATGGGTCGCCGCCAGGCGGGCATAGACACCGGTGATGGCCCGGCGGTAGGGCTCGTCGGCCCGGTGCGGCGAGGAGTCGTGCGCTGCCGCCGCCAACGTCTCCAGGGCCGGGCTGACCTTGGCCAGGGCCGAGGAGATCGAAAGGTCGGCGCCCAGCTGGTGGATGCGCTCGAGATAGAAACCCAGCACGGCGCGGGACTGGCGCTTCAGCGCCCGGCCGAGCACCTCGCCGGTGACGTTGGGATTGCCGTCGCGGTCGCCGCCGACCCACGAGCCGACGGTTAGGAAGCTCGGCGGCGGCGCGCCCAGCAGCTCGGTCCAGCGGGCGTAGAGCGTCGGCAGAGCCGGCAGGAAGCTGCGCTCGAAATAGAACACCGCGTTTTCGATCTCGTCGCTCACCGCGATGCGGGCCCCGCGCAGGAGGCGGGTGCGCCAGAACAGTGAGATCTCGCGGCCGAGGGCGCGCTCGGCCCGGGCGCGCGCCGAGGCGTCGCTGGCGTTGAGGCACGCGGCCAGGGTGCCCGCGATCGCCGCCTGGCGGTCGAGCACGCTCTTGCGCCGCACTTCGCTCGGATGGGCGGTGATCACCGGCGCGATGAAGGCCGTTTCGAGCAGGCGGCGGATCTCGCTCCGGTCGACGCCGTCCGCCTCGGCCGCGTCGACCGCCCCGGCCAGGGTGTCGCCCCGCGCTTCGCCGCCGAAGCTACGCTGCGCCCGGTCCTCGGCGATGTTGGTGATCTGCAGGAAGCAGGCGAAGGAATGGGCGAAGCGCACCGTCTCGTCGAGCGAGAGGCCGCCCAGGCGCTCGGCCAGCCGTCGCCCGGTCTCGGCCGAGCCATCGCGGTGGAAGGCCACTGAGGCCTGGCGGATGGCCTCGATCTGGTTGAACACCGCCTCGCCGTCCTCGGCGCGGATGACGTCGCCGAGCACGCGGCCAAGAAAGCGGATGTCGCTCTGAAGCGTGGCGGGGGCGTCGTCCATGGCCAGCCGCCCCTAGAGCAATAGTTCACCTTAGGGAACGGCCCGATTGCAGCCCGTGGCCGATCCGTGATGAAGTTTCGCGCGGAAGGGGTCCCTATGTACGTCAGCGATCTCGCCGGGACCCGTCGCCGCTTTGCGGACTTGAAGACACTGCTGGCGCGCGCCTCGCCGGATCGCTCCGGCGATCGCCTGGCCGGAGTCGCCGCCGAGAGCGCCGAGGAGCGGGTCGCGGCCCGCTACGCCCTCGCCGATGTTCCGCTGACCGTCTTCCTCAGCGAGGCTGTGGTTCCTTACGAGGTCGACGAGGTCACCCGCCTGATCCTCGACACCCATGACGCGGGCGCCTTCGCCCCGGTCGCCCACCTCACCGTCGGGGGCTTCCGCGAATGGCTGCTGGAGGCCGATGGCGCCCGCCTCGCCGCCGTCGCTCCTGGGCTGACACCGGAGATGGCCGCGGCGGTCAGCAAGCTGATGCGCAACCAGGATCTGATCGCCGTGGCGCGGAAGATCCGGGTGGTCAGCGCTTTCCGCAATACCCTCGGCTTGCCGGGCCGCCTCTCCGTGCGGCTGCAACCCAATCATCCCACCGACGATCCGCGCGGCATCGCCGCCTCGATCGCCGACGGCCTCTTGATGGGGTCGGGCGACGCGGTGATCGGCATCAATCCGGCCACGGACAATCTCGAGGCGACGCGGACGCTGCTGCAGCTGATCGACGAGCTGCGCCAGCGCCTCGAGGTCCCCACCCAGAGCTGCGTCCTCGCCCATGTCACCAGCACCCTCGAGCTGATCGCCGAAGGCGCGCCGGTCGACCTGACCTTCCAGTCGATCGCTGGGACGGAGGACGCCAACCGGGCCTTCGGCATCGACCTCGCCGTGCTGGCCGAGGCCCACGCCGCCACCCTCGCCCTTGGCCGTCACACCCTGGGCGACAACGTCATGTATTTCGAGACCGGCCAGGGCTCGGCGCTGTCGGCCGACGCTAACCACGGCGTCGATCAGCAGACCCTGGAGGCCCGGGCCTATGCCGTCGCTCGCCGGTTCCGGCCGTTGCTCGTCAATACCGTGGTCGGCTTCATCGGGCCGGAGTACCTCTACGACGGCAAGGAGATCACCCGCGCGGCGCTGGAAGACCACTTCTGCGGCAAGCTGCTCGGCCTGCCGATGGGGGTCGACGTCTGTTACACCAACCACGCCGCCGCCGATCAGGACGACATGGACGATCTCCTGACCCTGCTCGGCGTCGCCGGGGTCAATTTCGTCATGGGCGTGCCGGGCTCGGACGACGTCATGCTGAGCTACCAGAGCACCAGCTTCCACGACGCGCTCTACGTCCGCGAGGTGCTGGGCCTGAGGCCCGCGCCCGAGTTCGAGGCCTGGCTGCAGAGCGTCGGGTTGGCCGATGAGGCCGGCCGCCTGCTGCCGCCGGAGCAAGCCGCGGCCGCCGAGCGTTACCTGTTGAGCGGTTGGTGAACGAAGATAGCCCTTTGGCCGCGTTGCGTGCGGCGACGCCGGCCCGCGTCGCCCTTGGGCGGGCCGGGACCGGCCTGCCGACCGCGCCGTTGCTGGCCTTCGAGTTGGCCCACGCGCGCGCTCGCGACGCCGTCCATGCGGCGCTGCAAGTCGAAGCGCTGCGGGCGGCGATCTCAATGCCATCGGTCCTCGTTCGCACAGCCGCGGCCGATCGCACGGCCTATCTGCGGAATCCCGATCTCGGCCGCCGTCTGGCGCCGAGTGAACCGGCCCTGGTCAAGGGTGACTTCGACCTCGCCATCGTCGTCGCCGACGGCCTCTCGGCCACCGCTGTCGAGGCCCATGCGCCAGCCGTCATCGCGGCCCTGGCGACGCGGTTGGAGGGCTGGAGCCTGGCGCCGGTGGCAATCGTCACCCAGGGTCGGGTGGCTATCGGCGACCCCGTCGGCGAGGATCTCGGGGCCCGCGCCGTCGTGGTGTTGATCGGCGAGCGGCCGGGGCTGTCGGCGGCCGACAGTCTCTCGGCTTACATCACCTGGGCGCCCCGCCGCGGACGGCGCGACGCCGAGCGCAATTGCGTCTCCAATATCCGAGCCGGCGGCGGCCTGGCGCCGGTCGACGGCGCAGCGCGCATCGCCTGGTTGCTCACCGAGGCGCGGCGGCTGGGCTTCACCGGCGTGGCGCTCAAGGATCGCAGCGGCGCGCCGGTGTTGGCCGGCCCGGTGGCTCTTGGGATTTGTGAGGGGGACGAGCCATGACCACAGCCGACAACGCCCAGCCGGCGCCCGCGGCGGCGCTGCGGATGCCGATCACCAACATCCATCAGGGCGGCATCTACTCGGCCCAGATCGCGATCGGCGGCAAAGGGGTGGTGGCCAACCTGCTCCTCGATACCGGCAGCACCCCGCTCGCCGTCGCGTCCGCCACTTACGACGGCTCGGGCGATACGGCCCTCGCCACCACCACCCTCGCTCAACTGACCACCTACGCCGGCGGCGGCTGGGCCGGCCCGGTCGTCACCACCGACCTTGGTTTCGGCGGTGCGGTGGTCCTGAAGAGCGCCCCGATCGCCATCGCCGTTGTCCACCAGGGGGCCCTGGGGACCGCCAACGGCGTCCTGGGCCTCGCCTACGCGGGCCTGAACACGGCCTACGACTTCGCCGAATATCTGACCGGCAATGGCGCGCCGGCTGCGACTCATCCCTGGCCTTTCGGGGCCGGGAGCCTGAGCCACATGGCCGCCAGCCTGACCAAGCTCGTCCAGGCTCACGCCGTGCCGCAACAGCCGGTGACGCCGGTCTTCAACCTGCTCCAGGCCGAGGTCGGCGCGGCCAACAAGTTCGCCTTCCACACGCTGCGCTCGTCGGTGAGCCTGCGCGGCGGCGATCCGGCCGCGATCGCCGCCGACCCGCTGAACAACGGTGTCTTCGTTCTCGGCGGCGGCGAGGAGCAGGCGGATCTCTATGACGGCGACTTCGCCGATGTCGCCGTCCTGCACGACCTCTTCTACAATGTCGGCCTCGTCTCGGTCCGCGTCGGGGCGCTATCCCCCATGCCCGCGACCGCGCCGCCAGCGCAGGACCAAGAGACCTTGGTCTCCAACGCCGTCGTCGACACCGGCAATCCATCGCTGGCCCTTGCCGCCGACCTCTACCAGGCCGTGCTCGCCGGCCTGAAGCAGTTGAACCCGGCCTTCGCGCAGGCCGTGCAGGAGGCCGAGGCCAACCAGAGCGTGGCGGCAAATACGCTCAACCTCGCCGCCTGGCCGGAGATCGGCTTCACGTTCACCGGCGTTGACGGCGAGAACGTCGAACTCACTGTCGCTCCCCAAACGTACTGGCAGGTCGATTTTCCGGCCGCCGGCCAGGCCGCGTTCAAGATCGGCGGGCCGCTCACCGCCGCCAACCAGTCCAACCTCGGCCTGCCTCTGCTCAACAACTACTACACGGTCTTCGATCGCTCGCAGGGCGCTCAGGGAGTGATCAGCTTCGCGCCGATCAAGCCTCTGGCGGAGTAGGAGAGGCCTTGGGTCGGGCGCCGCTCGCCAGGCGCTTCGCTCCCAAGGTGTTCGCCCACGGTGCGGCGGCCAGGCGGCGCGCCAGATAGTCGATCAGCACGGTCACACGGGCGGCCCTCAGGGTGTTGGGCGGCGTCACCAGGTTGAGTGCGATTTCGGTCGCCTGCCAGTCGGCGAGCGCCTCGACCAGACGGCCGTCGGCGAGCTCGCGCCAGACGATGAATTCCGGCTGGAGCGCGACCCCCGTTCCCTCCAGTAGCGCGGCGGTGAAGGCCTCCCCGTTGTTGGCGCGCAGGTTTCCATGCACTGGCACGAGGTATTCGCCCTCCTTGCGATGGTGGAAGCGCCACACCTCGGGCGAGGGCATGTTGGTGTAGACGAACGCGGTGTGCCGCTCGAGGTCACGCGGATGGGTCGGGAGGCCGTTGCGCGCGTAATAGTCCGGCGACGCCACGAGGGGGCGGCGCACTGTGCACAGTCGGCGCGACCGCAGGGTGGAATCGGTCAGGCTGGCGATCCGCAGCGCCAGGTCGAAGCCGTCGCCGACCAGGTCGACCTGCTCGTCGCTGAGGTGCAGATCGATCGAGACATCTGGATAGAGCTTCAGGAAGGCTGGCAGGATCGGCGCGACGTGCGCCACGCCGAATGACATCGGTGCGGCCATCCGCACAGTCCCGCGCGGCGTCGCCGCCTGGGCCGAGGCGTCCGCCTCGACGGCCTCGCCCTCGGTCAGGATGCGCCGGGCGCGTTCGAGGGCGGATTGTCCCGTCTGGGTGAGGGAGAGGCGGCGGGAGGTGCGGTGCAGCAGAGCCGTCCCCAGCCGCGCCTCCAGACGAGTCACGGCTTTCGACACCTTGGGTTTCGACAGGTGGAGGTCTTCGGCGGCGCGCGCGAACGAACCGGCCTCGACCACCTTTGCGAAGATGGCCCAGGCCTCAAAATCCGGGAGTGTCATCGTCAATATTTGAGAAACAATGCATTTCTATCATGTCCATTTTCTTTATGATGAAGCCGCCCTACCTCTCGGGTCAAGCGAACCTCGGGAGACCCAAGATGATCGACCTTCGTCCCTTCGACAGCCTCGGCGGCGCCGACCACGGCTGGCTGAACGCCAAGCATCACTTTTCATTCGCCGACTACTACGACCCGAGCCGGATGAGCTGGGGCGCGCTGCGCGTCTGGAACGACGACACCATCGCGCCGAACACAGGGTTTCCGCCCCATCCGCACGCCGACATGGAAATCATCACCTATGTCCGCAAAGGCGCGATCACCCATCGTGACAATCTCGGCAACGAAGGCCGCACCGAAGCAGGCGACGTCCAGGTGATGTCGGCCGGAACCGGCATCACCCACAGCGAATATAACCGTGAACCGGGCGCCACCCAGATCTTTCAGATCTGGATCATGCCCAAAAGCCGCGGTCAGGCGCCGAGCTGGGGCGCGCGGCCGTTTCCCAAGGATGATCGCTCCGGTCGCCTGGTGACCCTGGCCTCCGGCGACGCCGCCGATACGGACGCCTTGTCGATCCGCGCCGACGCGCGGGTGCTGGGCGCCACCCTGAAGGCCGGCCAGACCATCGACTACCCGCTGGGCCAGGATCGCCGCGGCTACCTGGTTCCCGCGGTTGGCGCGGTCGATGTCGAAGGTGTGCGGGTCGGTCCGCGTGACGGCGCGGCGATCAGCGACGTCGAGACGCTGCACATCCGGGCGCTCGAGGACGCCGAGATTGTGTTCGTCGACGCCGCCTGAGCGGTGTTCAAACCGTCACAAGCCTGGGGTTTAACGCCTCGTCGATCGCAACCATACCCTGAGAAATTGGAGCTCAGACCATGCCGTACGTGATCACCGAAGACAGTACCCAGATCTTCTACAAGGACTGGGGCCCGAGGGACGCCCAGGCGATTGTCTTTCATCACGGCTGGCCGCTCAGCTCGGACGACTGGGACGCCCAGATGCTGTTCTTCGTCGCCCACGGCTTCCGCGTCGTCGCGCACGACCGCCGCGGCCACGGCCGCTCGGCTCAGGTCAGCGATGGTCACGACATGGACCACTACGCGGCCGACGCCTCGGCAGTGGCCGAGCATCTCGATCTGAAGAACGCCGTCCATATCGGCCACTCGACCGGCGGCGGCGAAGTGGCGCGCTACGTGGCCAAGTACGGCCAACCTCAGGGCCGCGTCGCCAAGGCGGTTCTGATCAGCGCGGTGCCGCCGCTGATGGTCAGGACCGAGGGCAATCCGGGCGGCACGCCGATCGAGGTGTTCGACAGCTTTCGCGCCGCTCTGGCCGCCAACCGCTCGCAGTTCTTCCTCGATGTCGCCTCGGGGCCATTCTACGGCTTCAACCGACCGGGCGCAAAGGTGTCGCAGGGGATCATCGAGAACTGGTGGCGCCAGGGCATGACGGGCGGCGCCAAGGCCCACTACGACGGCATCAAGGCGTTCTCGGAAACCGATCAGACCGGAGATCTTCAAGCCATCACCGTGCCGACGCTCGTCCTGCAGGGAGATGACGACCAGATCGTGCCCTACAAGGACGCCTCGTTGCTTCAGGCCAAGCTGCTCAAGAACGGGACGCTGAAGATCTATCCCGGCTATCCGCACGGCATGTGCACGACCAATGCCGAGGCGATCAACGCCGACCTATTGGCCTTCATCCGCGGCTAGCGCGCTAGCGCTTGCAGACGGTGCGGCGTCAGGCCAAAACCGGCGCGTCGCTAGGCTTGGCCGCCCGCGTCACCATGATCGGACATGGCGCATCGCGCAGGAGGGTCTTCAAGGTCTTGGCGTGCGGCGCTTCCCAAGGGCCTTTCCAGGCCAGCACGATGAGATCCGCCGACTCCTCGCCGGCCACGCGGGCCGTCTCCCCGGCGGGATCGCCATGCGCCACCAGCAGGCGGACCCGCACCCCCGCCAGCGGGCAGAGGCAGGCCAGCCGATGCAGAAACTCCTCCGACCACGCCGGCCAACTGTGCTGCACCTGATCCACGTAGGCGGGTGGTGCGATCGAGCCGGGCTCGAGGGCCCGTTTGTCACTGGCAACCTGCAGCACGATAAGTTCGGCGTCGGTCGCCCGTGCCAGTTCGGCAGCCGGTTCAAGCGCGCCGCTGATCGATGGACTGCCATCGTGCAGCGCCAGAATCCGCTTGAGGCCCCAGTCGTCCCAAGTCCGGTTTGGATTGACCAGGACCACCGGGCAGCAGGCTCCGCAAATCGCCGCCAGCGTCGCCGCGCCGATCGTTTCGACCTCCGCCGCCTGGGCGCTCATCACCAGCAGGTTGGCCTCACGGTCCTCAGCCACGGCGACAATTCTGTCGGCCGGGCCTCCGTTGCACACCTCGAGCGTGGCGCCGCGCAGGTCGGCCGGCTCCAGCCCAAGCGACTTGGCGGTCTCGCCCAGCGGCCGCGTCTCGTCGGTCACGTGCAGGATGCGCAGCGGGCTATTCTGTAGTCCGGCCAGGCGCCGGGCGACGGGCAGCGCGCTAAGGGCGCCTGGCGATCCATCCAGCGGGACCAGAACGACCGGGTGGGTCATCACGCTGTCTCCAGGGCCGGAACAGGGGGCGCCGTTGGCGTCGAGGTATTGAGCGCGTAGTCCTTGCCGCGCCAGCGGATGCGGAACGACAGCCCGCGCCAGGCGGGCGGCAGTTTCGGGTTCAGCTGCGGGCCGTCGTCCGACAGGTGCAAACCGGCGAAGCCGAAGACGGCCGCCTGCCACAGGCCGCCGAGCGCAGCGATGTGAATGCCGCCGGCGGCGTTGCCCATGTTGTCGCTCAGATCGATCTCGCTCGCCTGGCGGAAGTATTGTTCGGCCAAGGCCATGTCGCCCAGGCGGGCGGCGAGCAGCGCATGAACGCACGGGCTCAGCGAACTGCCATGGGCGCACCGCGGCTCGTAGTAGCGGAAGTTCGCTTCCCGCACCTCCGGCGTGAAGTCGTCCCAGAGCAGGTAGATCAGCATCAGCACGTCGGGCTGCTTGATGATCGGGAAGGGCAGGACGCGATCAAGGCCCAGGAGCACGTCGACCGGAACGATCCGGGAAACGGAACTGGAGATGGGCAGGTCCTTCAAGAGGAAGTAGCCTCGAAATTGCTCGATCAATCCCGTCCTCGGATCCAGGCCGATGTAGAGATCGCGGGCGATGACCGACCACTCATCAAGCTCGGCGTCCTCGAACGCGAGCTTGGCGCGCAGCTCCGCCCATGGCTCCGGCCATCTCATCGACATGTCATGGACCACGGCCCGGGCTGTTCTCAGGTTCCAGCGCGCCATGCCGTTGGTGTAGGCGTCGTCGTCCACGTTCTCGTGGTACTCGTCCGGCCCGATGACACCGCGGATATGCCGCTTGCCATCGCTGCCAGGTTCGGCCCGCGAGGCCCAGAAGCGCGCGGTTTCGATGATGATCTCGGCCCCGGCCTCCAGCAGGAAAGTGTCATCCCCGGTAATGCGCCAGTAGTTCCAGGCCCCGAACGCCACATCGGCGCTGATGTGCTGTTCCTGTTGGGCGAGCCTGATCGGGATCGTCACGCCCCCGGGGCCGACCACCGAGGCGGGTGTCACGTCCTCGCCCGTATCCGCCGACTCCCAGGCGTAGAACGCCCCGCGCGCGCCATAGCGAGTGGCCTTCGCTCGCGCCGCAGGCAGGGTGCGATGCCGGTACATCAGGAGCGTGCGCGCCGCCTCCGGCCAGGTCAGCGCGAAGAACGGCAGCATGTAGATTTCGGTGTCCCAGAAGACGTGTCCGCTGTAGGCGAGCCCGGTCTGAGCCCGGGCGCCGATCGACACGCGGTCGTCGGCGGGATCGACGGCGCTTAGCAGATGGTAACCGGCAAATCGCAGCGCTCGTTGCGCGTCGGCATTGCCTTCGACGCGGATGTCGCTGGCGTCCCAGCGGGCCGACCAGGCCTCGCAGTGGCGCGCGATCAGGTCGCTCATGCCGCGCGCCTGGGCGGCTGCGGCGTGGTCCTCGGCGGCCGCCCGCGGTTGCGGATCCTGGTTCGAGGCGCCGACAGCCGCGAAGCGATCGACGCGAACGGTTTCCTCAAGCTGCGCCTGCAGCATCAGGCCAGCGAAGCGCGCCGGCTGCGCGTCCAGGTCCGGTGTCAGGGCGCAGAGGGCCGTGGTGCTGATCACCGCCAGGCCGCCGGAGCTGGT
>Ga0302311_10000753_pt1 | contig 39270 bp, 23 predicted proteins | sample III_Palsa_N1_3_FD_200449 | JGI IMG/M metagenome (GOLD analysis project Ga0302311, IMG submission 200449) | Peat permafrost microbial communities from Stordalen Mire near Abisko, Sweden - III_Palsa_N1_3 | ecosystem: Environmental > Terrestrial > Soil > Palsa > Peat permafrost | place: Sweden... | reverse complement strand
TCGCCCGGCATGCCGGCGATCAGCACCTGCGCCTCGTCGAGCAAGCTGCGGCGCGCCGCGCGGGAGGCGGGGTCCTGCGCAATCTCCTGCGTCATGAGAAGGTCTGCCAGGTCCTGACGCCTGGACACGTTTTCAGGCTCCGCCTCCGCCCCCTTGCGGGCGGCGGCGACCAGGGGATCGATGATCGCACGGGCTTCCGCGCACCGTCCCTGCCTGGCGACTGCCTCGGCCTGGCGCCGCTCGGATCCGGCCAAGTCGGGTCCGCCGATATCAGGGGGCAATTCCCCTAGGACCGAACGACCGAGGTCACCTGCCTCCTTGGCCGCCGCTTCGGCATCCGCAAATTGGCCGAGGTCAAGGGCTGTCTGGGCAATGGCATCGTCTGCTCGTTCCAGCATGGATCGCAGCACGAGTCGATCGCGACCGCCCCAACTTTCGGATTTCACGCCTTGGAGTTCGGCGGCGATCGCGCGCGCCTCGTCTTGGATGGCTTTGGGTGGCTCGCCCAGGGCATAGTCCGCGACCAGCCTTGAAATACGGGGGTTCTCGGTTGCGACCATCGCGGGAAATCCAGCCGCCGGGGCGTCCTTGCCAAACAATCCGAAATAATGCGTCATCTCGGCCAGGCCGTCCTCAGCGCCCTTGCGATCGCCCATTTCGGCGGCATCCCATGCGAGAAAACGATATCCCAACGCCAGCAGGATGGATATCGCGCCTGAATTATTCCGCGCGCTGCTCCCAGCCAGACTTGCCCGCTCTATTGCCCGCGCATCGGCAAGCCGGCCCAATTCACGAAACTCGGTGGCCAGCGCGGTCTTGTTCTGGATGGTGACCTGCCTGACCTTGGCGTCCTCCGGGTTCAGGTGAAGGTAGAAGTCATCGTCACGAATCGCCTGCTCGAACGCCGCCACGGATTCGCTGAGCTTTCCATCGAAATACAAGGTGTAGCCAAGCGCGGAGTAGGCGCCCGCCCGCTGTTGAAACATCTGCACCCTTGAGGGGGATTTCTTCAGAATTGCATTCTGGACCGCAATCGCCTGCTCGGCGCATTGCGTCGCCCTTGTGAGATCGTGCCGCGCCACGGCCGCATAGGAAAGCCCCAGGAGCACGGCGCTGTAGTCCGACGCGACATCCTCATCCTCGGCATCGGCCCCGCCGGACGCCTCCAGCATCTCGGCCGCCTCCATCATGGTCCGCTCCATCGGCCCCATGCCCTCTGAATTCCGCTGCATGTAGCCGAGCGAAAGCAGGCGCCTTGCAAGGATGGGCTGCAACGCCTCGCGCGCCCTCGGATCCGCCATGAAGGGGCGCAAAACCGCGACGGCCTCCCGCATCAACGGCAGGGCCTTCTGCCCCTGGGCCCTGCTGTCGTACAGGGCGGCCTCGGTTTCCAGCGCGAGTGACAATCCCTCCGCCGTTTCGATGGAGCGGTCGCCGGCACCGATGCGCCGGCGGAAAACGGCGACCGACTCGGCATCCAGCTTCGCGGCCTCGTCCAGACGGTTCTCACGGTTGAGCACCGACCCCAGCGATGCCAGCGCGAGCGCATGATTGCGATCCGTCGAGTCGGTGATGAGCTCGGCCGGGAGGCGCTCGTAATAGCCGACGGTGCGGCGTGCCAGCTGCTCGAGCAGTTCGATCTGCCCGGTGTCGAGCAGCTTGCCTTGGAATTCGCCGAGCAGGTAGGTCAGCAGCTGCTCCGCCTCCCGCCGCGCGGTGTCGGCCTGCTCGCGGCTCCGCTGGGCGTCCGACTTGGCATCGAGCGCCGCGGCCTCCGCAGCCTGCGCCCGCCGGAGGTTCTCGACCGCGCGCGCGTGCGCGGCGCGTTCGCGCACAAGGAGCGCCGACGAGGCGATCAGCCCCGCCACGAGCGAGGCGGCGATCGCCGTCGCGGCGGCGAAGCCGAGCCGGTGGCGCCGGATGAACTTCCGCAGCCGGTACGCGTTGGTCGGCGGCCGCGCGGCGACCGGCTGGTTTTCAAGGTACCGCTGGACGTCAGCCGCCAGGCCGGTCGCGGTCTCGTAGCGCCGCGTGCGGTCCTTCTCCAGGCAACGCATGACGATCCAGTCGAGGTCGCCGCTTATGAGAAGCGGCAGCCTGGCCGCATCGGTGCCGCGCTGCTGCGCGACCGAAACGCGCTCCTCCCTCGCCAGCGTGGCCAGCCGTTGCGATGGGCGCGGCGGATCGACTTCCCGGAGCGTGCGCCGCATCGCCTCGAGGCCGGACTTGATGAGCTCCCCGGAGTCGAAGGGAGGGCGGCCCGCGAGCAATTCGTAGAGCAGCACGCCGAGGCTGTAGATGTCGCTGCGTGTGTCGACGTCCAGCCCGCTCATCTCCATCTGCTCCGGGCTCGTGTAGGCCGGCGTGCCTATGAAGGCGTGGAACTGCGTGAAGAGCGTCTTCTCCGTCAGCTGCGATATGGTGGCCTTCGCGATTCCGAAATCGATGACCTTCGGCACGGGCACGCCGTCGTGGAGCGTCACCAGGATGTTCGTCGGCTTGAGGTCGCGGTGGATCACGCCCTTCTGGTGCGCATGCTGCACCGCCTGGCAGACCGTCATGAAGAGCCGCAGGCGCGCCTCGACGGGCAGCCGGTTCTCGTCGCAGTAATGGGTGATCGCCACGCCGCGCACCAGCTCCATCACGAAGTACGGGCGGCCGGCCTCCGTCGCGCCGGCGTCGAACACGCGCGCGATGTTGGTGTGATCCATCAGCGCCAGCGCCTGCCGCTCGGCCTCGAACCGCGCGATCACCTCCTTCGTGTCCATGCCCGCCTTGATGATCTTCAGGGCCACCCGGCGCCTGAGCGGTCCCTCCTGCTCGGCCATCCACACCACGCCGAAGCCGCCCCGTCCGATCTCCTGCAGCAGCTTGTAGGGCCCGATCCGCGCGCCGGCGGCCTCGCTCGGCGCGGCCTCCAGCGCCAGGTTGAAGGCCTGCACCACCGAGTCGGGCGAGGGCCGGCCGCCGCTTGGTGTCCGCGACAGGTCCTCCGACTTGGCAAGCGCCTCCATGATTTCCTGCACCCGGTCCCTCAACGACGGGTCCCCGGCACATGCCCGCTCCAGGGCGTTCCCGCGTTCGGCCGCCGGAAGGGCGAGCAGCCGCTCAATCAACGATTCATCGGAGCTGGACGGGGTCACAAGGTGGGCGGGTCGGCGCTGTGCTATCGGAAGGGTTCCGGGGCAACAAGAAGCAATTGACCGACGCGGCAGGGAGCCACGGGCCCCGTGGCCGTGGCTCCCTGCGGAAATGAGTGCCATCCTGCAAACGCGGAACGACCAGGCACCGTGCGATGCCTGGCCGTCCGGGCTGTTACCGGCTGGCGATGTTCTTCGCCGGGGATCCGACCCTCAGGTTTGCGGCGATCGCGCTGACCGCAGGCTTGTTCACAAGCTGCAGGTTGACCACCCGGTCGTTGGCAAACGTGATGACCAGCGTCCCGCATTCCTGGTCGTTGGCCTGGTCAAGATTCGCATGGAATCCCGAAAAGACCCAGACGTCGGGCGAGAGCTCCTCGTGGGACTTGTACTTCATGGCCCACGATACGTCTCCCCGGGACATGCCGCGCACAATCTTGATGTCGCCATTGGACGACGCTGTGACGGTGTTCACGGGATAGCCGATCGGGGAGTCGCTCTTCGAGGATGCGAACGACGTGGTTGACGAGGAGACGCTGAGGACAGCGGCGAGGATCAGGGCAGATGCAATGCGAGTATTCATTTTGATGGGAGTTGATGGTTGCTGCTAGAACGGCCGCGGTCGTCCGCCTCGCTCCATGGGTGGCGGAGTGTGGCGGGAACCGATGCCGTCACTGCTTACTACCGTTTCCCCCGCGCGATATCACAGGCCACGCGCGATTCTTGTTTGGCCCCGTCCGCGGGAGGGCCCCTATTTCGATTGGGCGGGCCGGGCATCGGGTCCCGATCCTGATTGGCTCCAAGGGTGCAGAAAGGCCGCCGTGGCGGCCGGGCTGGCGTAAAGGGGCGGCTTTCGGGCGCAGGGATCCCAATCCCCCGGCGAGATCCGCGTAATTCGCCCTTGTTTGGGTGCAGTCCTCCCGCCGATGCCCGCGGGCCCCGCGCATTCCCGGCAGGCGCCGCGACTTTGATGAAAGATCGGGATGGGGTGCCGCGTTTACAGGGGGATCAAGGCCCTCCTCGGGCCGAGACCTGAAACATTGAAACTCGCCAACCCACCACGGGAATCCCGTTCACCAGAGAAAACATCAGCCACCCACCCATCATGAACCGATCCTCTCCATCCTTCAGGCCCGCCACCCTGGCGGCCGCCATAATCGCCCTGTCGATCGGCTGCGCGACCGCGCGGGCGGAATACCGCCTCGAGACGCTCGTCCCGCCGCAGATGCCGGCCGGCGACTATTCGGGCGCCCTGGGAATCAATAATTCGGGCCAGGTCCTGATCGTCTTCTGGAATCCGGTGACGGGCCTAAATGACGGCTTTTGCGTCTACGATTCCGGCACGCAGAAATACACGCTGCTGCCCCAGGATCCGGACGCCGCGGCGGGCATCAACACCATCTACAACGGCCTCAACGACCTGGGCCAGTTTGCGGGCCTGGAATTGTCGACGACGCACACCATACCGCCTTGGGCGGTGACGGCGGGCTGGGCTCCGTATCAATCCTTCGTGTATTCCAGCAAGGGCGACTCCTTTGACAACTACATGCCCCCGACGCCCGATGCCTTCGTGTCGGAGGCCACCGCCATCAACGATGAAGGGGTGGTCGTCGGCGTGAACAACACCGGGACCGGCGATCAGGGCTACATTCGAACCGGCCGCACCTTCAAGCTCATCGACGTGCTGGCGACCAGCACCACGGTCGGCACGCCCGGCCCGACGACGGACCCGATGAGCATCAACAACTCGGGCGAGGTCGTGGGCTATTTCGGCGATCCGTCCAGCCCGCTCGCGGTGCAGGGGTTCGAGTTCAACAGCCGCACCGGCGTGATCTCCCAGTTCAACTATCACGGGAACGTGGTCACCCAGGCGTATGGCATCAGCGACACCGGGGTGATCGTCGGCTTCACGACCGACGATCCGACGCAGGCGACCGGGCACGGCTTCATCGATGTGGACGGCGACATGTCCATCCTCGACTATACGGGCGCCGTCCTGACCTACCTCGACGGCGTGGACATCTCCGGGCTCATCTCCGGCGAATACCAGGACTCGGATGAAATCTGGCACGCCTTTCTTGCCACGCCGATACGGAATTCCCGGACCCCGATTCGGTCCGACCGATAGGCACCGGGGATCCCGCATCGAGGGCAATCACAACCCCCGCTTCCTGCCATGGAAGCGGGGTTTAATTTCTTACATTACAATGGGTTCCGACTTTGCCGAGGAAGACGGAGAAGGAGAGGCCGTTCGGCGGGGGATTTCGCAGGATTCGCCATGCCGAGGAATTTCTAACCGGATACTATGTAAGCTTTTAGGAAGCTTTCCTCGCGGCTTTGCCGGTCGATCGTCGGGGCCGGTCAGGTCTTTGCCCCATCTGAAGGAACCGTTCCCTGAAGGGAGCGACAATGGTACGGCATGAAACAACCAAATCCCTGCAGATTCTCACGGGGCTGCGCAGCGCTTGTCGTTGCAGCCTCCCTCTCGTCGGCGCTCCTGGCCCAGATGGATCCGACGCCGACTCCGACGCCGACTGCCACGCCGACGCCCAGCGCAACGACCGAAAGCACCGTCTCCCATTCCGACCGCGCCTTCATGAAGAAGGCGGCAAAGGCCGGCATGAAGGAGATCACCGTGTCCCAGGCCGTCATGGGCAACCTGTCGAATGCGCAGCTCAAGGCCTTCGCCCAGCAGATGGTCACGGACCACACGGCTGCGAACGCCGAGCTGATGGCCCTGGCCTCGCAGAAGGGCGTCGAGCTTGCGGCCAAGGATGAATCGTCGCTCTCCGACGACTGGTCCAAGAAGACGGACGACATCGACCGCAAGTATGTGAAGGAGATGGTCTCGGACCACGAGGAGGCCGTTAAGCTGTTCGAGAAGGCGACCAAGAGCAGCGACCCGGATGTCGCGGCCTTCGCGCAGAAGACGCTGCCCACGCTGCAGCACCATCTGATGATGGCGCAGGACCTCAAGAATTCAATCAACTGATCTCCCGCTCGCCGGCACCCGCGGCAGGCTCCCCCGATCCGGGGAGCCGCCCGGGCGTCGGTGCGCGACGACAACGCATCCCGGGCGGAGGCAGGCGAGGCGCCAGAAAGGAGGCTCGATCACGGGCCGCGCCTGCGGCGCCACGTTAATGCGAAACATCCATGTGGTAATGGTAGGTGCCGTCGACGAACTTCCCATGGTCCACCGCCGGGACGAGCAGGCACCCCCGCTGGAAGCCGCCGCTGAACATCTTTGCCATCTCCGGGGACATCTCGCCCGGCTTGATGTCGACGCTTGTTATCTTTCCGTCCGCCGCGACGTGAAACGTGGCGTCGACCTGGTAGATCTTGAGCTGCCGCAGCTTGGCCTCGACAAGCGGGTTTCCCATGAGGAGGGGATCGCAGCGCCCGCTGGCGTATTCCACCGGCTGAACCGCCCGCAGGTAATGGGCCCGGGCCAGCCAGACCACGGGATCGTCCGGCCGCATGTGGTCGAGCATCGCGCTGAACTTGTCGAAGGTCGCCTTGATCTGGTCGTCCGTCGCCGCGTCCGGGCCGAAGAGGGGAACGCCGTCGCGGGTCACGACCAGGAGGCCGTACCTATTGGTCGGCGTCATCTTCTGGATCCGCCGCATCAACGTCTCGTTGTCGAACTGCGCGAACAGCCAGTCGCCCTTTGTGTTGGCCTCCACGTCAAAGTAGTCCTGCGGATCCTCCGAAACGCCATAGACGACTCCCTGGATCAGGTCCGGATGGTCGTTGATGATCTTGGCGTAGCGCCCCGGATTGGCCCCGCTGAGCAGGTTCCATGACTGGTTCCTGTCGCTGGTGGTGTAGAACATCATGTAGAACTCGGGCTCCATCCTGCCGTCCTCGATGTCGCGGACCAGGTCGTTGCCCTTGTAATGCAGAAGCCGGCCATAGAGTTCGGCGCTGATCGCGCTTGTCGCCTTCTTCCAGTCGGTCGCCCGCGCCGGCTTCTCCTTCAGCTGGTCGTGGAACCGGACGCAATCCTTCTCTGAAAGGACGTTCAGCGGCACCAGCGTGCCGTCGTCGAACAGGGCCCACGGACCCACAACGTCGGACGCCTCGGCCTCAAAAACCTCGCCGTTCGCCTTCTTCCACTCCTGGGACTTGGCAAGCGCCGCCGTGGCGACGCCACAGAAGGCTGCTGCGATTGCGAGGCGAACGCCGAGGTGGGGCATGGAATGTTGCAACATGGGGTAATCGCGGGATATTAGGCCGGACCCGCGATCCGGCAATAGACAACATGCGGCGGGAATGGTCCCGTGCCCCCTCATTTTGGATTTGAGCGGATCGCCCGGCCGCGCTACTCCGCATCCTATGCCCGTGAACACAAAGGCTGCCCGGGGTCCCGCGGGACGCCGGCGGAACCCCCCTCCGGCGACGCCGCCATGAAACCCATCGGCCTGGATTCGGCCTTCAAACCGGCCAGCTTTTTCGGGAAGTACCGCGGCAGCGTGGTCGGCAACATCGATCCGCAGCGGTTGGGGCGCATCCAGGCCCGGGTGCCGGACGTCCTGGGCGAGTCGACCAACCTCTGGGCGATGCCCTGCGTGCCGGCGGCCGGCTACCAGTCGGGAATGTTCATCTTGCCGCCCGTCGGTTCGTCCGTGTGGGTGGAATTCGAGATGGGCGACCCCAAATACCCGATCTGGACCGGCGGCTTTTGGACGTCCGTCCCCGAGGTCCCGGTCCTGGCGACGGCGCTGCAACCCATTCCCCCCGGCCAGAATATCGTGATGCAGACCACGCTGGGAAACATGCTCATGCTGAGCGACTCGTCGCCGACGCCGGCCTCGGGCGGGATCATGCTGAAGGGTGCCGGCGGCTCCACGATCATCGTCAACAGCAAGGGCATCTTCATCAGCAACGGGGACGGCGCCAGCATCGCGCTGGAGGGTTCGGCCGTCACCATCAACGGGCAGGCCTACCTGCCGCCGGCATGATTACGCCTCGCCCCATGGTGCTCGTTTCCCGCCACGTCCTCGTCGGATGCCTGCTGGCAACGCTGGCCGGCCCCTGCGCTGCCCAGCAAGGGGCCGGGATGCGGATAGAACTGAAGGACTTCGCCAAGGAGGGCCGCACCGCGCCCGGCTGGTCGACGTGGGCCGCGAGGGAGGAGGTCCAGCCGAGGTGCTTTGTTGATTCCGTTCATTTTCGGTCGGCGCCCGACGCGCTGGCCATCTCGGGAAACGGCAATGCCTCCGAATACGGGGGATGGGCCTACCCCGTCAGCGGCATCAAGCCCGGCCGGTACTACCGACTGACGGCCTACTACCGCGCCCAGTCGGTTCCCGACGAGCGAAGGCAGGTTGTGGCGCGGCTCGACTGGCTGGACGCGGCGGGAAAGCGCACCACCCAGCCCGACTACGCGTACGAGACCTCGGTCGACGGGGAATGGACGCGGGTGACGATGAGCGTGCCGGCCCCGCCGCTGGCCGCGTCCGCGACGATAGAGCTGAGCCTGGGCTGGGCCCCGCAGGGGACCGTGTGGTGGGACGACATCCTCTTTGAGGAAGCATCGCCGCCGCCCGCCAGATGGGTCCGCATCGGCACCGTTTCCCTGCACCCGCGCAATTCCCCGGACAACGTGGGCGCCTTCCTCCAGGCCCTCGACGAGATCGCCAAGGAAAAGCCGGACATCGTCTGCCTGGGCGAGGAACTGCTGAACGAGGGGAATTCCAGGACCTATCTCAGCACGGCGGAGGAGATCCCCGGCCCGAGCACGGACAGGCTCGGCGAGAGGGCCCGCAGGTACGGCATGTACATCGTGGCCGGGCTCATCGAGCGGGAGGGCCATTCCATCTACAACACCGCCGTCCTGATCGACCGGCATGGAAATGTGGCCGGAAAATACCACAAGCTCTACCTGCCGCGCGAGGAGGTCGAGGGGGGCCTCACCCCCGGCACGGGCTGCCCGGTGTTCGACACCGACTTCGGCAGGATCGGGATGATGATCTGCTGGGACGCCGAATACGTCGATCCCGCGCGCGCCCTCGCCGTCCAGGGGGCGGAGATCCTGCTCGTCCCGGCCGCGGGGGGGTACCTCACCCTGCTCAAGGCCCGGGCGCTGGAGAACCATCTCTACGTCGTCTCCTCCGGCTTCGACGTCGAGTCGTCGATCATCGACCCGACCGGCCAGGTCCTCTTCGCGACCAAGGACTCCGGGGTGAACAAGACCCTCTCGATCAACCTTCAGGACCGATTCATCGACCCCTGGGAGGGGGACATGCGCCCGCGCTTCCACAAGGAAATGCGCAGCGACATCGTCGTCCCCGCGTCGATGGACAAGTAGCCGGGGCCTAGCTGCCGCCGGCGGCGAGCTTCTGCCTCAGGAGGTCGACGCTCTTCGCCGGGTTGATCAGGTTCACGCGGCCGCTGCTTTCGCAGCCGGCCAGGATCAGGGCCTTGGCGTCCTCGGGCGTGAGCGCGGGGTCGAGCGCGAAGAGCTTGGCGGCAAGGTTCGTCACCTGCGGCGAGGCCATGGAGGTCCCGCTGATTTTCAGCCGCTGGCCCCCGGGGATGAAGCTCTCGACCTCGAAGCCGTTGGCGTGCACGTTGACCATCGGGCCGAAGCTGGAAAACGCCGTCTCGTCGCCGGCCTGGTCGACGGCCCCGACTGTTATCATGTTCGGCAGCTGGAACGATGACGGGACAAACTCGTCGAACGTGACGTTGTTGTCGCTGTTTCCGGCCGCGACCACGAAGAGGATGCCGGGCGCCCCCTTGAGCGCCGAGAGAAGGCCGGCCGTGCCGACGTCGAAGATCGCGCGCGCGAGCTTCTTGCGCTCCGCGGCCGTGCCGCCGGCGCCGTTGGCCTCGAGCGCGCTCTCGACGTCCTTGAGCGAGCCGCCCCAGCTCATGTTCACCACGCGGACGCCGTTGCGCTGGAAGTATCCGATGGTTGCCGCGTTGGCGACCGCGTCCTTTCGGGCCTGCTCCATGGTCGGGAGCTCGGGCACAAGGTGGTAGTCGAACGTGATCCGCCCCACCACGAGGCGGGCGAAGGGGTCGCCGGCAAACGCGATGCCGGTGACGTGGGTGCCGTGCAGCCAGTTTTCCACCAGGTCGAGGTTCTCGAGGGTGGGCTTCACCTCCTCGGGCCTGAGCCCCGACATGTATTTCTTGATCTCCGTCGCCTCCGGGCTGTCCACCGAGGACTGCAGGTCCTCGAAGCCCTTCACGCGGGCGAGGGTCTCCGGCAGGTGCGCCTTCGCGTCGCCCAGCGGAAACAGGAGGTCGGGCGCCGGGTTGGAGTGCAGGTCGAACGCGATCCCATGGCCGCCGTCGGCGTCGGTGACCAGGCGGTCCTTGAAAATATCGATGTCCACGCCGGAGTCCCAGATTCCCACCCGCACCGGCACGGCCTTTGCGTCCGGCGGCAGGGTGACCAGGCGCGGCGTCCAGCGGTCCGGCTTCACCACGCGGTAGGCGGCGACGACGCCCTCGAGGGCCGCGACGATCTGCTCCTTGTACGGCAGGTAGTTGACGAGCTGGTTGTGGATCGAGACAAGCCTGCGCGCGACGGTAGCCGAGATCTCGCCCGTCTTCTGGGCCGCCGGGTCCATCTCCTGCTGCGTGATGCCGATCATGAGCGCCCTGCTGCGCACCTCATACGCCGCCTTGGTCCCCTTGATCTCGTCCTGGACCACGTCCCAGGGAAGCTTTCCCGCCGCCGCCGCCAGGCTGGCCCTGAGCGCGCCCCCAAAATCCTCCGGCCCGACATGGGCGCGGTGGGCCGCGACCCAGGCCTCGGCGACGATCCCGGTGGTCAGCCTGAGGCTGGGTTTTTCCTCCATGGCCCTGAGCTCGCCGATGAGCCGGTCGGTCGCGTCATAGTCCTTGGCGAGCATCGCAAGCGCCAGCTGAACGGACTTGTAGCCCTGCAGCGTTGAGCGGTCCCTGATGTCGTAGTTCAGGAGGTCCGCATCGATGTCCCGCCTCACCTCGGCCGCCAGCGCGGCGAAGGCCGCGTCATCGGTCAGGATCGCCGACGGCGCCTCGGAGACCTTGTAGGTGTGGCGGGGGAGATCATCGGCCGTCTGGACGGTCTTCTTGGCGGGAGGGGTGGCATCGGCCCGGAGGCCGGGAGCCGCCACCCAGAGGAGAGCGGCTGCAACGACGGGCCGAAGGGTCATGGAGCGAACAAATGACAATGGCATGATCCTACCATCCAGCCCTGTCTGGACCCTCTAGGGAAGGCCAAAAGGATGCCCTTCCCAGGGCCGCATTCCGGCCCCGGCGGCCGCGGCTCACTGACGGCCCGGGGCGCCCGTGTAGGCGATGCGCCACATCGTGCCGTTCCCGTCCTCCGTCACCAGGAGCGCGCCGTCATGCGCCACCGCCACCCCGACCGGCCTGCCCCAGACGCTTCGGTTGTCGACCACGAATCCCGTGAGAAAGTCGTCATATTCCCCGGTCGCGACGCCGTCCCTGCGGCGCACGCGCACGACCTTGTAGCCCGTCCGGGTGTTCCGGTTCCAGGAGCCGTGAAAGGCCGCGAAGATGTCGCCGCGATAGTCCGCGGGAAACGCCGCAACGCCGTCCTTCGCCGTGTAGAAGACCATCTCCAGCGAGGCCGAGTGCGACTGCACCGGGACATCGGGGGCGATGGCCACCCCGGCGAGATCCGGCCGCTCGCCCGCGTGGCGGGGATCCTCGTGGTTTCCCATGTAGTACCAGGGCCAGCCATAGAAGCTCCCCTCCTTGAGGTGGGTGATGTAGTCGGGGACCAGGTTGTCGCCGAGGGCGTCCCTCTCGTTCGTCGAGACCCACAGGTCGCCCGTGCGCGGGTCGACGGCGAGGCCCACCCCGTTGCGGACCCCGGTCGCGTAGGTCTTCAGCGGCTGGCGACCCTCAGGGTCGGTCACCAGGATGTCGGCCCGGTTGGTCTCGGCGCCCCATGCCGAGCCCCGGCCGTGCTCGGCCTCCCAGGAGCGGATCTCCGCGACGCTCTTGATGGACAGGCCCTCCGCGACGTTCGAGCCGGAGCCCACCGAGATGAACATGCGCCGGCCGTCCCTGGAAAAGGCCACGTCCCGCGTGCTGTGCCCTCCCGTGCCTGCGCACAGGACCGGCACGATCGTCTCTGCGGCGGCCCGCGCCCGGAGGTCCCCGTTGCGATAGGGAAAGCGGACGACCGAGTTGTTGTTGGCCACGTAGAGCCACTGCGGATCGTCGCCGGCCGGATAGAAGGCGACGCCAAACGGCCCGTTCAGGCCGTCCGCGAAGACCTCGGTCTGCGAGGGGGCGCCCGCCCCGTCGGCGGCCCGCATCATGCGAATGCGGCCGGCGCGCGTCTCCGCGATGAAAATATCGTGGTTCGGCGCCACGCGGAGCAGCCGCGGCGCCGACAGGCCGGAGGCGAAGAGCTTCACCGTGAAGCCCTGCGGCACGGACGGGACAGCGCCCGCGGGGGGCGCGACCACCTCCGGACCATTGCCGGCCGACACGGTGCTGAAAGGAGCGGGCAGCGCGGCGAGGTCGACCGAGTGCTTCAGTCCCGGGGCGTCGTTCATCCAGTCGCCGGGTTCGGGGGCATGGGGCCCGGCCTGAACCGGCGCCGCGCTCACCGGCGCGGAAACGCCCCCGGGCGCGGTCACGGTCCCCAGGTATGCGACCAGGTCGAGGCGGTCGGCGGCATTGGGAACCGCGATGGGCATCGTGGTCCCGGGAACGTCCGCCGTGGGGGCGGCGAGGAAGTGCTCGAGGGTCGCCGGGCTCCACGTGATCCCCGACCCGATCAGGGCCCTCGAGTAGTGGAAGCCCGGGAACGAGGCCGCGCGCCGGCCCATGACGCCGACCAGATTCGGGCCCTGGCCCGAGACGGCGGTGTTCCCGGGACCTAGGACCGTCGCGTGGCACAGGGCGCAGCTCTGCTGGAACAGGATTTTCCCCCGCGCGGCATCGCCGGAACCTTGCGCCGGGTCCGCAGCCCTGCAGGGCGCGCCGAGCATGACGATGAAAAGGCCGGTCTGGGCGAGCGCGGGCAATGGGTGTTTCATTTGGGGAAGGGCTAACGTTGGGGGATGTTGGATTTTCCGCAACTCGTCCCTCGATGGCCCCCCGAAATCACTCATGCGGCGCGGGCTCGGCCCGGTCATGTTCCATCTCGCTGAGCCTGTCCTTGTCCCGCTGGGCCTTCGCCAATCGCGCGGCAATCTCGATCCTCTCCACCTCGTGCATGTGAAACCTCGCCACGCCCTCGACGGCCCGCTCGAGCCCGTGATCGGCGAAACCGGGCGGGGACGAGACACGGCCGGCCGTCACACCGGCCGGCTCGCGATCCCCAGGACCGGCCGACGGCAGCAGCGTTCCCCAATCCATCCTGCCCGCACCGGGGGTGAGGCTGATCGCGATGTCGATCGCGCGGGTGACGTCGCCGGTCCGGTCGGCCGACCCGGGGGCATCCCGGAAGGAGGCCGTGCCGCCGAGGCGCTCGACGATGGCGTTGCCGGGCTCGTCGTTTTCGAGGCGGATGGCCTCGTCGATGGCGTCGGAGCGGGCGCGCGCCCTGATCATCGACGCAGCGGCCCCGGGCTGGCGCAGCTTCGCGATCCGATCCGCCATCCGGTCGCAATAATCGTCCGCCTTCTTCATCAGCGGCTCCCGGAGCTGCGAAACGTACTCGGATGTGAAGCTGCTGCCCAGTTCGATCATCGACGACAGAAGCGGGCCCATCTCGTCGCGGACGATCCGCTCGATGACCTCGCGGACGCGCCCCCCGACCGCGCCGCTGGCGCTGTCGGCGACGCGGTCGAGCGCCGCCTCGACCGCCTCCTTTGACGCCTTGTTCGCCTCCTCCGCGTCCTTGGTCTCCTTGTCCTCCACGGCCGGCTGCTTCAGCAGCGCGGCGCCGTGGACCTCGTCCGCGGGCGAAACGGCCGGGGGCGCCGCCGCGGCCGGCGGCTTTTCGCCGGACCGCAACTGCTCCCCAAGCTCGAGATCCAGCAGCTCGTCCGTCGGGGACCGGGCGGCCCTGGAGGGATGAAGCCGGATCTCGATGGCGGCAAGGATCGGGACCGAGGCCGGCGGCAGGCGTTCAATCGATTGCGCAACGGCCTCGTTCACGAGCGTGTCCGCCATCACCTTCTTCTTTTCCCTCACCTTGTCGGCGAGGCGGGCCCTGAAATGGGCCTCCGAGTCCCTGACATAGCTGCTGCCCACCATCGCCGTGACGAACGTGAAGGCCGTGATGGTCGCGAGGACGCCCGAGACCGCCTCGACGATCTTGACCGCCCCGACAAAGCGGCTGAGGAGCCTGAGCCGCGGGGCCGCCACGCCCGCCGCCCCGAGGAGGATGAGGATGGCCACATACTCCCACCAGGTCATGCGATTGAGCCGTGCGATCCTGTCCGACTGCGCCAGGAGCCAGTCCTCGACATTGGCCACGTTGGCCGCACGAATTCGCGCCAGGTTGAAGACCAGCTGGAGGACCGTGACACAGGCGAGCCCGCAGACGTAGGGAAACGTCACGCTGACGACGGCCTTTGCCACCTTGGAGCTGCGCCTCCTGTCGTAGGCGCGCGCAGTCAGCCTCACCCCGGCGGCGATCGCCAGCAGCACGCCCACGGGCCAGGTGAGCGCCGCGAGATTGATGAGCAGGATGACGGCGCCGAAGAAGAGAAAGACGGTGGCTGCCCGGATGAATTCCTCCTTGTTTATCTTGGGCATTGGACCTGCGTTGGGCACGGGATTAGGAGCGAAAGGTGTCAGCGTATTCTCTGTGATTCCGAGGCCCGTCAGGCCCAAAAAATTGCAACGTTCCGCGCCTACGGCTGCCCCGCCGATGGTGTGACAGGCGCGGGCATCGGATCCGGTGGGTGGTTCTGCCGGTGCGGGTAAAATGCGAGGTTCAAGATCACGTAGGCACTGAGCCAGAAGTAATATCCGATGCCAAGATCACCCAGCGAGGCATTGTACAGGCCCCAGCCAAACCACGAAAGGACATGCAAGGACGCCAGGGCCAGCAAACAACGCGCCCATATCAGCCGCAGGCGACCCGCAAGAATGAGCATCAGGCAGGCAACAAAAATCAGGTTGGTGAAGACAAAACCCGAGAAATAGGAGTCCTCCGGTCGGAGCTTTATGAGGGCGCCCACACATACGTTGAAACATTCAAATCCGGAGATGCCCTGGAATGAGGGAAGCAGGAATGAAACGGCGAAGACCGCGGCGCTTGAGATGGCCAGATATTTGCTCCTCCTCGAAATGATCATGACGTGCAGGCGGCCGTTCATCGGCCTCCCTGCCGAACATTGTCCATCCCGCCGCTGCCGGCTCAATCCTTTCTGCCGAATTCGAGCCGGAATGTCCCCGCGGAAAGCCGCCCCGACCCCGCGGTCCCCGGATAGGCCCGAACCCGGATCGCCGCATCCGCGCCCGCGGACTCGCCTTTTTGCGGGGGGGCCCCAAGCGTGCCGCAGGGATGTCGAAGGTTTACTTCTACTATTCGGCCATGAACGCCGGGAAGAGCACCGTGCTCCTCCAGTCGAGCTACAACTACCATGAGCGGGGGATGCGCACGCTGCTGTTCATGCCGGCACTCGACACCCGCGCGGGGCCCGGCCGGATCGAGTCGCGCATCGGCCTCTCCGGCGACGCCATCGCCCTCGGGGCCGCCGACGACCTCCTGGAGCGGGTGCGCGCCGCGCATGGGGAGACGCCGGTGGCATGCGTCCTCATCGACGAGGCCCAGTTCCTCACGGTGCCGCAGGTGCGCCAGGTCACGGACATCGCGGACACGCTGCGCATCCCCGTGCTGTGCTATGGCCTCCGCACCGATTTCCAGGGCCGCCTGTTCCCGGGGAGCGCCGAGTTGCTGGCGGTCGCGGACAACCTGATCGAGCTCAAGACCATCTGCCACTGCGGCCGCAAGGCGACGATGAACCTGCGGGTCGGGGCCGATGGGAAGGCCGTCAGGGTCGGCGCGCAGGTGGAGATCGGCGGCAACGACCGCTATGTCGCGATGTGCCGCCGGCACTTCAAGGAGGCGTTCGGCCCGGGCTAGGCCGCGGCCCCGCGCCTGCGGGCAAGGGGGATCGAGGCGATGACGGCGACGGCTGCCAGGAGGCAAAGGCTGTAGCGCACGCTCGTGTACGCGATCTTCCGGACCGTCAGCGTGAGCTCGAGCGGCATGCCGCCGTCGACCTGCAGGCTGCGGGTGAACGTGAGCACCCGCCCCCGCTCCGGGAGCGTGACGTCGATCGCGCCGGGCGCCGGCGCGGCGGCGAGCTGCTGGTCGACCAGGCGCGCCGCGATTCCCCGCAGGGCGGCATTTTCCTCGACCGTGTTGCCCATCAGGAGCTGGTCGATCTGCTGCGGGTCGAAGTTCACCTTGCCCTGCATGTACGGGTTGAGGCTCGCGGCCTGCTCCAGCTGCTCGTTGCGGGCGGCGTCGACGCGGTTGTCGAGGTAGAGCCGCTGGCGCCGGGTGTTGAGGCCGAGCACGGTCTGCTGCGTCCTCAGGTTCCGCAGCTGGACGCGCGCGTCCTCGTTCGAGGCCTCGTCGAGCGCCTGGGCGTTCGAGGCGCGGCTCAGCATCTCGCCGGCCCTCTGCTGGTCCCCGCTCTGCAGGAAGGTGTTGGCCTCCTCGAGCAGCGCGACCGCCTTCCGGGCCTCCGCCGAGTGCCTCGACGTGACGAGCGACTCGTACTGCTCGATGCCGAACGCGCCGGCGGCCCGCTCCCCGACTAGGCGGAAGCCGCCCTCGTGGCGCTTGAGCTCGTAGCCGGGCGGGATCACGACGCGCCACGTCACGTTCTCGAGGGGGACGCTGAGGCCCGGGCCGACAAGGCCGACCGTGCCGGCACCGGCGCCCGGGACGAAGTAGGCGAGTCGAACCGCGGCCGAGTGGGCCGCGTCGTCGCTCGAGGCGACGTTGAAAAGATAGGCGTCGCCCTCGCGCACCACGGGGACGCTCTCCCCGTTGACGAACGTGTTGAACAGCCGCGCCCCCTGCGGGAGCCGGACGCGGAGCATGCTCTTCTCGAGCACGTCGACCTTGAGCTCCACGGCGGTGAGGAACGAGCCCTCGGCCGAGAACACGGTCGTCAGGTCCCCCTGGGTGACGCGAAGCTTGAGCGACTCGGCGACATCGTGCCTGCGGACGATCACCGACAGCGCGCCCTCGGGCTCCGCCACGCGGAAGCACAATGCGGGGACGCTGCGGTCGCCGCGGCCCTGCAGGTTTAGGGGAACCGCGGTCCAGTCGGCCCGCGTCCAGCCGCGCGGCAGGCTTTCCGCCTCGAGCTCGAGGCGGCCGCTGCCGCGGATCGCCACGAACTGCACCGTCTGGCGCGCGCCCGGGAACTCGGGCGTCGCGACCGACTCCCTGTCCCGGCCGCCCTCGGCGGTCCCCTGGTACTCGATCTGCACGTCGGTCTCGGCGGCGATGCCGCGCTGGAAGCGGATCTCCCAGAGGTCCGCGGCGTCCAGGACCCTGACGATGTCGCTTACGGCGGACCCCGTCGCGCGCACCGTCCGGCCCCTGTCCTCCCCAAGGCCCGGCAGGCGCACCCGGAACTGCTTCACGGCCGCGTTCTCGACGCGGTAGCGCAGCCCGATCCGCGTGAGCGTCTGGCCCTCCCGGACGGTGATCTCCTGGAGGGACTGCACGGTCACCCACGGCTCGAGCGCGTCTATGCTCAGCCGGATCGCCCAGTCGTCCTCGAGCAGGCGGAACGCGAGCGTCCCGGGCTGGAGCCCTCCGGCCGCGCGCGGATCGACCTGCGTCGCCTTTTCGCGGTCGACGACGCGCAGCCGCAGCCCCCTTCCCGGCACGAGAAGGACATCCCCGGTCTGCCTCCTGGCCTCGCGCACGAGGAGGCGCGGCACCGACCAGGATTCCTGCGCCCGCGGCGCAGCCCCGGCAAGCGTGAGGGCGAACGTCTGCTCGCCCATGGTCCGGCCGTTCAAATGCATCGTCACGACGCGCAGCGCGCCTTCCTGCGCCTCGGTCCATTGGCTGAGCGACGGGCCGCTCAATGCCTCCAGGTCGAGGCCCTCCGGCAGCGCGAAGCTCAGCTTGAAGAGTCCCGCGCGGGTGATCGTGGCGCTGAGGTCCACCGCCATCACCAGCCGGTCGTCATCCAGCGTGATGAGCTGCTTGCTCGCCACGCGCACCTCGGGGGCCACCTCCACAACCCTGAGCGCCACCCGGCCGCCCGGCTGTCCGTAGCGCCATGCCTGCTGCACGATGGCGAGCGGCCTGTCCCCGCGGGCCCGCGGCACGAGGTCCGCGTCGAAATCCTGGACGTTGACCGCGGAAAGCCCGGTGGGGACCACCGCCTCCGGCTGCGCCTCGGCGCCGAAGGCGATCGCGATCATGCCCACCTGCCCGGCGGCGCCCGGGACGAGGAGGGGCTCAAGGGAAAGGTCGAAGGGCAGCGCGCCCGTCCCCAGCTGCGTCTCCACGTCGAACGTGAACGCCTCCGTCTGGGCCGGCTCGACCGACACGTGGAGCCGGCGCGTCCCGGGGTCGAACCGCCACGACCCGACCGGCCCGCGGACGACGTCTCCCACGGTGAACCCCCTCGGCACGTCAAGCTCGACCTCGGAGACGCGGCCCTGGGCCGGCCGCACCGTGACGCGCGCGTAGCCGTCCACGACGCCGGGTCCCGGCACATAGAGGTTCGCCGCCTCCGCATAGAACTGCGTCGCCTCCGCGGCCGCGTCGCGCCTTCGCGGCCGAAGCAGGATCGTGTGCGCGCCCTGCGGGCCGAGGATCAGCGTCGCCCCGCTGCGGGCCTCGCCGAGTCCCGGCGTCGGGAGGACCTGCACCGCCGCCGGCGAGATGAATTCCCAGCCCCCCTGGTCGAGCTCGAGCGTGATGCGCTGGGCCGCGGCCGGCCCGGTCGGCACCACCATGCCGCGGGTCAGGTCGGGCGCGGGCATCTCGAACCGCGCGTGCGCCGTCAGGATCCCCTCGCGCTCGGGCGCGACATAGTACGAGGTCCTTCCATCGCGCTCGACCTTGCCGACGCGCAGCCCGTCCCCCTTGAACTCCGTCAGCATCGCCGGCGGACTGAGCAGGAGGAAGCTGTCCCCCGGGGTCCCCCTCACGGTCAGGTCCACGTCGGCGTACAGCCGGTCATTGCGGATCGTCCAGGTCTGGACCATCGCCTGGGCGGCCTTCTCCCCTTCCTTCAGCCAGGGAACCGGCGGGGCGCCTGCCTCGGCCCGGAGCGAGGGGGCGCCACCCAGCGAAAGGCCCGCGACGCCGAGGATGGCGACGATCGAGGCGACGGCCGCCGCGCCGGCGCCGGGCTCGGGCGGCAGCGGGCTCGCCGCGCGCTGCGCGCGCCGAAGGCGGACGATCCCCGGGAGGAGCACAAGGAACGCCACCGCCGCGGCCATCGCCGCGAAAAAGAGCGCGGCTCCCCCGCGCTGCGCCAGGAGGCCGACCGAGAGGAGCACCGCCGCGGCCGGGATCAGGGACCGGGACATCGCGCGGCCCCGGATGGCCGGCAGGAGGGCCGCGATCGAGAGCGCGACCCCCGCGGCCGCCGCCGCGACGCCCCACCCCACGACCAACGCCCGCCATTCGCCGACATTGGCGACCTGGATCGAGATTCCATCCCCGGAGGAGACCATGGTCGCCGAATACGTCAGGACCGGCACGCTCGCTCGCCGATTGTGGAGCGCGTCGCCGGCCATGAGCAGCGCCCCGGCCACGGCCGTCGCGCTGAAGAGGAGGCCCGCCGCCATCCTCCACGGCGAATCTGAAAGGAGCAGCAGGGCGCCGAGGGCGACCACGCCCAGGAGCGACGCGACGGCCAGCGACCCGCGCCGGGACACCCACTCGAACCCGCTCTCGGTCAGGCCGGGGCGAACCAGCTGGGCGTTTCCGCCACGCGGCACCAGGAGGTGCCCGGAGTCGGCGCGCACCGTCCACTCGGTGATCACGGTCGGCGCCAGGGCCCGCGGCGCCACGAGGCCCACCGCGGCGCCGGAACCCAGGGCGGCCTGCCCGAGGCGCAGCGCGACGGCGACGGGCTCGTTGGCGTCAAGCCGCGCCGGGAGCGGGATGAGGATCTGGCCGCCGTCCACCTGGGCATTCGTCACCTCGTTGTCGACACGCGCCTCCCAGAGCTTCACGCCCGCGGGAAGCACGATCCGGAGGGCCTTCCGCCCGCGCGTCTTCACGAAGTACCGCGCTTCGGTGACGATCTGGCCGTCGCGGGACACCTGGCTGGAGAGCCGCGCGAAGTCGATCGCCTGGTCCACCGTCTCGCCCTGCGCATACCACTCCACGCCCACCTCCAGGTTGAACGGACGGGCGGTGTACTGGTACACCGCGAGCGCCGGCGCGCCGGTGAGCAGCCGGAACTCGGCGGGCAGCTCCGTCGACTCCAGCCTGAGGAGGCCGCCCTCGGCCTTGCGGATGTCGTATTTCACCTGGAGCGGGCTCGCCACCTCGATGTACCCGCGCTCGCCCTGCACGCCGAGCGGGCGCACCTGTCCCGGGTTGATCGTGCCGCCCCGCGCGCTCATCGGCTGCTCGAAGGTCACCAGGAGCGTCGCGCCGCCCAGCACCGGCTGGTGCAGGGACACGATCACCTGGTTGCCCTCGCGCCGCCAGTCGCGCTGCGCGTTCTGGCCGAGGACGTCGATGTTCCCCGCCGACGCGGGGACCTCGATGCGCCACTCGTTGGCCGGGGCGCCGACCACGAAGTAGTTGAGGAGCACGCTGCCGTACACGACCCCCTCCCTTATGGTATACAGGTGGAACACGTCCGCCTGAACGCTCTGGCCGAGCGCCTCGACGCGCACGTCCGCGGTCCAGTCGGGCTCGCGCAGCCTCCATGCCTGCTGCAGGCCGGCCGTCTGCGTCGGAAAATAGCTCAGCGGGACCCCGACCAGGCGCTCGACCCGGGCGGGCACGATGCGGTAGCCGGGCGCCGAGACGGCGCCGATGTGGCCCCGAACCGATTTCGCGCCGGGGAACCGCAGGGGGCGCAGCTGCCAGTCGCCCGCGGCCGCCGGCTCGTTCTTCTCCAGCCGCAGCTGCAGCAGCTGGCGTCCCTCGACGGGGTGCCCGAAGAGGATCTTGAGCGTGCGATAGCCGCCGGCCGCATGGGTCTCGGCCGCGTAGTCGGAGACGTCGCCCCCCGTCGCCGCCGCGACCGCGTAGTCGTCCGGGATCTGGACGGACCAGTCGCGCAGCGGCGCCTCCCTGACGTCGAGTTCCAGGCTCGCGTTGATCACGCGGTCGGTCTCGGAAAGCTCGTAGGTGGCGATCTCGGAGACGCCGACCTCGGGCTGTATCTCGGTTGCCACGACCTGGTAGCCGTAGGCCGCCGAGGGGAAGCGGTAGACGAACACCTGCCGGGCGCCCTCCGGGGCGGCGGGTCCCGGGAAATGCGACGGGGCGAGCTGCATCATTCCCTCGATGCCGGACACCTCCAGGCGCACGGCCCCGTCATTGGTCACCCGCACGAACCCGGAATGCCTCACGACCCCCTCCGGGATGAGGCGCATCGGCTGGGCGCGCACCGGAAAGCCGCCGAGCTCGGCCTGGCTGCTCACCACGAGCGTGCCCTCGGACTCGACCGGCCGGCTGAACCTCACATCGAGCACGCGCGCCGCCCCGTCGGGAAGCACCTTCCATCCGACCACGTTGGTGCCCTCGACGCCAAGGATCTCGCCCGGGCCCTCGATCCGGCACCGGACGCCGTTGAGCCTGCCCTGGAGGACGCGAAGCGTGATCTGGGCCGACTGGCGCAGCAGGCCCGCGCCGACGCGCACATCCGACTTCTCGGAGCTCGTGAAGAAGAGGGCGCCCTCCGCCGCCTCGCGCGTCGGTTTCCAGGACAGCGAGACCGATCCGCTGGCGGGCAGGAATCCCAGCCACGCCTTCTGGACGGCCGTCGGGACGATCGGCGAATCCGGGTTGAACGTGACATCGGCCCCCAGGCCGTCGAGCTGAAGCGGCACGACGGCCCCGGCGGGCATCGCGAAGTCGAGCGTCTGCCAGTCGCCCCGCCCGCGCACCGCGGCCGCAAAGGGCAGGTCGATCGCCAGCAGTCCCGCGCGATCGCACACGAGGTCATAGGCGCAGCGATCGCCGCCCGCCCTCACGAGCTCGACATGCCATCCGTCGCCGGAGGCCCTGTCGCTGAGCCCCGCGCGGCCCGACAGCACCCGTAGCCGCGCGCCGGCCTTCTGCGTGCGAAGCTGGCCGCGCAGCCGGAAGTCCACGCTGCCCCCGGCCTCCGAGACCCTTCCCGTGAGCTGGGCCCCGATCAGCTCCGCGTCGGAAAGCGCCGCGCCCCGCTGCGTGAGCCTCGCCTCGATCCGGCCGTCCCCGGTCGAGAAATACCGGGCCGGTTCCCCCAGGCCGCCGGTCTCCCCGAGCGACGAGAGGCCGGTGACGGAGGTCACGCGGAAATCGACCTCAGGCTCTGCCTCGAGCCTCAGCCAGGATGAGAATCCGACCGCCTCGCCCGGCGTGGCGATCAGCACCGCCACGGTTCCGGGGACGGCGGTCCGGGTCATCCGGGTGCGCACGACGAGGTCGAGGTCCCTCGGCTCGCCGGCTCCCGGCGCGAGGAGCGGGTGCAGGTCGAGCAGCCGCCTGTCCCCCGCCGCGCCGGCGTCCTGCCGCACCGACCAGTCGCGAAGGCCCGCGCCGGTCACCTCGACGATGTCGCCTTCCCCCGACAGGCCGAGCGTCAGCACGTCCGGGCGGCCCTGGATCACGTGAAGCTTGAGGTGCATCTCCCCGTCCACCTCGGCCATGCCGAGGCGCACCGTGTCCACGGCCTCGGCGGAAAAGAAAAGGGGCGCCGGCGGGGGAACGCCGTGCGCCTCCACGACGATTCGTCCGCCCTCGGGCGTCACGGCCGCCGAGACATTGGCGCCCTCGGCGCCGGGACCCGGGGCCGGCTGGGCGTGGGCGGCGCATGCCAGGGCCGCCAGCGCCATGGCGCCGAGGCGCCGGGCGGCACGTGCCGCGGATTTTCGAATATACATGGGGATTGCCTCCGATTCAAGGTGGGTTCGCCGGCCTCGCGGCGTCATTCCCGGTCGAGCCGCCGCATCTGCTCGAACATCGCGACCAGCTCCTGGACGCGCGCCTCATGCGCGTAATGGCCGCGCAGCGCGTTCACGACGGGGGCCAGCTGGGCGAGCCCGATCGCGTCGCCCGCGGCGCCGCCGCGGAGCTTCTCGGCCATCAGCGCGGCGATCCCCGCCAGCTGCATCGTCGGCGTCGCGCGGTCGAAGGACGGCGCGTAGGGGTCGTAGGGCATCGTCCACGAGCGCTCGACCATGCTGCCGGTCGCCGTGTCGCGGAAGCGCACGTAGACCTCCCCGAGCTCGCCCTCGCCCTGCGGCAGGGCCTCGACCTCGTACAGCGCCACGGCCGCCTCGCCGGAGGCCAGCGCCGCCGCCTCGACCTGGTCGTTGCGGAAGTCCTCCTCCCTCAGCCGATGCTGCTCGAACCCGATGAGCCGGTAGCTCCCGACGCGGGCCGGGTTGAACCGGACCTGGACCTTCACGTTCTCGGCGGCGGGGCGGAAGGCGCCGGCAAGCTGCCGGGCGAAGCCGGCGTCCGCGGACTCCGGCGTGTCGAGGACGTAGTAGCGGCCCGCTCCCTTTCGGGTGAGCGCCTCGAGGACCTCGTCGTTGATGCCGTCGATCCCGACGCCGCATGCGTCGAACGAGACGCCCTGCTGGCGCAGCGCGTCGATGGACGCGGCCAGCTGCGCCGGGTCGGCGTTGCCGAGGTTCGCGGCGCCGTCGGTCAGGAGCACGATGCGGTTCTGCGCGTTCGCCGCGAACTGGCGGCGGGCGAGCTGCCCGCCGAGCCTGAGCGCCTCCTCGAGGTTCGTGCCGCCCTGGGCGGGCGTGCGGGCGATGATGTCCAGCAGCTGGGCCGCCTTGTTGCCCGGCAGCTGCTCGGCGAGAAGGCGCGGCTCGCGGGCGAACCCGACCAGGGTCACCCGGTCGTCGGGCCCGAGCAGCGAGACCAGGACCTCCATGGCGCGGTGCACGGCCGCCGCCCGGTCCCCGCGCTCCATGGAGCCCGATGTGTCGAGGAGCACGGTCAGCCGGAGCGGCTGGCCCGCGCCGTGGCCGGTCGCCGGCACCCGCATGGCGATCCTCACGAGGTTGCGCTGCTGCTTCACCGGGTCGGCCGCCTGCTCGATCCGGCACGAGACCTTCTCGGACATCGCCGGGGCCGGGTCGCCGTAGTCGAAGGCGTTGTAGAATTCCTCGGGACGGATGCGCCCGGCATCGGGCGCCATCCCCCGGGCCAGCGCCATCTGGGCCAGCCGGAACGACACGTCGCTCACATGAAGCGAAAAGGTGGAGACGGGCTCCTTGGCCGCATTGCTCTCGCCGGATAGGCCCGCCTCGTCGATCGCCCCGGCCTTGAGGAGGCTCTTTGAATCCTTCTTCGCCGCATCCTCCGGCACCTGGTCGGTGACATAGGAGACCGGGGGCGCGGGCGCGTCCACGCCGGTCCTGACCCGGGTGCCCGCGAGGGTTGAGTCCGCGCCGTACGGCACGGTCCCCTTGTCCTGCCCGGGCGCCACGACAAAGGCGGAAAGGTTGGCGGCCTCCCCGTCCGCGTCCGCGGGCGGCCTGTCGGCGGAGGCCTGCTGCTGGGGGGCATTCTGCTGCTTCGCGAGGACGGCGTCGCCCGGAGCGCCGAACGCGGCGGTGTCGTTCGCGGCAACGCCCGCCTGCTGGTTCGCGGAGCCCCCGGCGGCATTTGCCGCCTGGCCTGTCCCCTGGCCGCCTTCCTCCGCGGCGACCTCTTCCCGCGAATTCACGGCGCCCGCGTTCACGCTGATCCTCAGGTTGTCCTGCGGACGCGTCGCGTCCGCGTCCTGCAGGAACTGCTGGGTGGCAACCTTGAGCGAGCCCGCGTTGTCGACCCTGGAGTCTGCGATCACGCTCCGCGGCGCGCCGAACACCCTCGTGGGGGCAGCCGCCACGACCGGCATCTCGCCCAGGGCGGGCGCGGATGCCGGCAGCTTTTCGTCGATCTCAACCGGCGCCACCGGGAGCTCCAGCTCGTTCGCCGGCTGTTGCGCGATCTCCCGGGAGCTGCGCTTCTCCTCCGCCATCGGCCGTACCCTTTGAAAGCTCGGGATCATCATCGAGAGGAAGAGCCCGCACACCAGGCAGGCCGCGGCGGCGAGCATCCAGCGCTGCTGCTTGCGGTGCCTCTGGATGGCGATGGCAAGCGAGGGGACCTCGGGCGCGCCGGGCGCAGCCGCCTTTTCCGGCACGCCGATCGCCTGGAGCAGCTTCGCCCTCGCCTCCGGGGAAAGCCTCATGGGCTCGGTGTCGGGCGCCACGGCCTCCGCGACCAGGCCGCGCACCGCCTCCATGCGCCTCTTGAAGATCGCAAGCTCGGGCTTTTCGCGGACCAGCCGCTCAAGCTCCGCGACCTCGAAGGCGGAGGCCTCGCCGGAGACCCACGCCACGATGCGCGCCTCCAGCTCGGTCTCGGCCGGTGTCTGCTTCTCGGGATTGTTTTCGTCGGTGTTCATGGTGTCCGTGTCTCCTATCCCCCGCTCCCCTCGATGCCCGCGCGCCGCAGGGCGTCCGCAAGCCCCTTCAGCGCGTGGTGCAGCCGGTAGCCCACGTTTCCAACGCTGAGCCCGGTCTTCCGGCTGATCTCCTGGTATTTCAGGTCGTCGCAATACTTGAGCTGGATGAGGTTCCGGTCGTCCTCCGGCATCTCGGCAAGGAGGAGGCGGACCATCCCGATGGCCTCGCTCCGCCCGAGCCACTCGTTGAGCGGCCCCTCGGCCGAGGGGGTGCTTTCCTCGTTGAGCTGCGCCTCCTGGGGCCGGTCCCGCAGGTGGTTGAGCGCGAGATTGCGAAGGCTGCGATAGAGCCAGCCGCGCGGGTTTTCGACGTCGGCCCAGACCTGGTGCAGCCTCAGGAACGTCTCCTGGACCAGTTCCTCGGCCACCATCCGGCGGCCAACGAGCCCGATTGCGAACCGCAGGAGCCCGCTTTCCTCGGATTCAAACAGGGCGGCGATGCTTTGCGTTTCGGATTTCATAGCCCCGGCGAGGGGAACCACCCCATTCGAAACAGCGGACGGCCGCGGGGGTGCGCGGTCGGGCATCGACGGTTCCATGGGAGCTGGATGGCGGGATAAGCATGACTCCATCGATAATAAAGACACGCGAGCGGCAATATTCTTAGAGGAAACCCCCGCCTCGCGGATCATCCCGCGGTTCCATAGGCCGCTTGTCATTGCATGCCAGCCTCTTGCAGGCGGCCATGCCCCCGCTTGTCCTCCCTATGTCATCTAACCCACGGGAAACCGCAGCTGGAACCGGGCGCCCCCGCCCGGTGCGTCGCCGACCGTCGCGGAGCCCCCGTGCGCCTCGGCCACCGCGCGCACCAGGGTGAGCCCGAGGCCCAGTCCGCGCTGCGAGCGGCTGGCGTCCCCGCGATAAAGCCGGCGCCAGACCGCATCGCGCTCGGCCGCCGGAACGCCCGGGCCGGTGTCGTCCACCGTCACGGTCACCGCTCCGGGCTCCGCAGCCACCGCGATGGAGACCCGGCCCCCTTCCGGCGTGTACTTCAGGGCGTTGTCGACGAGGTTGGAGAGGGCCTGTCCCAGGCGGACGGGATCGCCCTCCATTTCCGCCGGCGCGGGAAGGTCCGGCTCGATCCGGATGTTCTTCTGCTCGGCGACCTCGCGGTACAGGTCCGCCGCGCGGGTCGCCAGGGCGCGAAGGTCCAGCCGCTCGCGCCGCAGCGTGAGCGCGCCGGCCTCGGCGGCCGACACGTCGAGCAGCACCTCGAGCAGGTGAAGGACCCGGTCCGTCTCGTCGATGCAGGCCGCAAGGGCTGACCGCGCCTCGGCCGGGTTGCCCCCGTCCCGAAGGGCGAGCTCCGCCGTGCCGCGCAGGCGCGTCAGCGGCGTGCGCATGTCATGCGCCAGGTCGTCGAGGGTCTCGCGGAGCACGCGCACATGCGTCGCGTTCTTGTCCAGGAGCGTGTTCAGCTGGCGGGCGAGCACCGCGAGCTCGCCGCTGCCGCCGGGGGCGGGGACGCGGGCCGAGAGGTCGTCCTCGTCCAGGATGCGGCGCGCCGTCTCGGCGACCTGCCGCAGCGGCCGGGTCGCGCGCCAGGCGAGGAACGTGCCCGCCGTCAGCGAGAGGCAGAGCGCGACCGCCCCCACGCCGGCGAAGGCCTTCCGGAGCGGCGCAAGGAGGACCGCACGGCTGTCGGTGCTCCGCGCGACCTGGATCAGCCGCCCGTCAAGGAGGATGCGCGAGGCGACGGCGAAGTCGCGCACGGCGTCCCGCGGGATGCGGACCGAGTGGATTTCCTGGGTGCGCCACCCGCCCCAGCCGTCGGGGACAAGGCGCCGCTCCACCTGCGGGTCGACCCAGTCGGCCGGGACGGTCGCAAACAGCGTGGTGCCGTCCGTGGCCATCAGGCGCACAAAGAGCGAGCGGGCGTCGGGAGACGTGTCCGCGTCCAGGCGCTGCCGAACGCCGAGGGGTCCCCCGGCCTCGTACGCCCGCGCCAGGTTCTCCGCCCGAAGCTCGACCGCCTCGCGGTCCCTCGCCTCCAGCGAATGGGCAAGCACCCAGTAAAGGACCCCGAAGAGCGCGGCCGCCCCCGCCGCGAAGACGAGCGCGTAGATCGCGGCGAGCCGGATCGCCAGGGACTGCCGGAACCGCTCAAGCATGGGGACGGAACACGTAGCCCACGCCCCGGAGGGTCTCGATCCGCGCATGGTCGGGATCGATCTTGGCCCGCAGCCGGTGCATGACCACGTCCACCACGTTGGTCTGCGGATCGAAGCTGTAGTCCCAGACCTGCTCGAGGATCTTCGTCTTGCTCACGGGGTGGCCGGAGTGCCTGAGGAGGAACGCGAGGAGCGAGAACTCCCTGGGCTGCAGCTCGACGGCCTTCCCCGCGCTCGTGACCTCGCGGGTCACCAGGTCGAGCGAGACGTCCCCCGCCACGATGCGCGTGGCGTCTGGGGCGTTCGTGGCGCGCCGGATCAGCGCCTGGATCCGCGCGAGCAGCTCCGAGAAGGCGAACGGCTTCGTCAGGTAGTCGTCGGCGCCGCTCTCCAGGCCTCGGACCCGGTCCCCGACCGCGCTCTTCGCGCTGAGGAAGAGGACGGGCATCCGGCTCCGGGCGGCCCTGAGCCTGCGCACGACGCTGAGACCGTCCAGGCCCGGCAGCATCACGTCCACGATCGCGGCGTCGTACCCGGTGCACTCGGCCAGGCCAAGGCCGGTCTCCCCGTCCGGGGCGTGGTCGACCGCGTAGCCGGCCTGCTTCAGCCCGCGCACGACGAACGAGGCGATCTTGGCATCATCTTCAACGACTAGGACGCGCATGGGGCTAGTGTGTATGAATGCGCATTTCTTGCAAAGGGGGGATTGGCGTCAAAAGAAAGACACCGGCCCGCTAAACGGAGCCGGTGTCCAACACAAACCACCTACTACACCTGGCAAATGGAGGGGATCAGGGCGCGGCCTCGGCGGAGGCCGTCTCGTCGACGATCACGTAGACGGTGTTCCCGTGCGACCAGAGCTTGAGGAGCGTCTTCTTGCCCGTGGCGCTCACGCTCAGGTCCACCGCGGACTTCGCGGAATCGACCGGGTGGCGGTTGATCTCGAGGATCACGTCGCCTTCGCGCAGGCCCGCGCGGGCGGAGGCCGAGGCCGGGTCGACGCCGGTGATGACCGCGCCGGAAAGCCGCTCGGGAAGGTTGAGATCGCGCCGGGCGCTGCTGTCGATGTCGCCGACCCCGACGCCGTTCAGGACGCCCTGGTCGTCGCCCGGGGACATGGACTGCCCGTCGTCGCCGCGTCCGTCGCCGGACGGCTTGCTCGCGGTCGTCACGGCGACCTGCTCGGTCTTGCCGTCGCGCAGGACGTCGAGGGTCAGCTTCGTGCCGGGCGCGGTCTCGCCGACCGAGAGGCTCAGGCGGCTTGCGGAATCGACCGGCTGCCCGTCGATCGCGGTGACGACGTCGCCGCTCTTGAGGCCGGCGCGGGCCCCCGGGGTGCCAGGCCTGACATCGGTGATCAGGGCGCCGCTCTGGGCCTTGATCCCGAATGAATCGGCGAGGCCGGGCGTGAGGTCCTGGATCCCGACGCCGAGGTATCCGCGCACCACCTTGCCGTGGGCGACGAGGTTGTCGACGACGTTGCCGACCAGGTCGGCCGGAACCGCGAGGCCCACGCCCTGGAAGCCGCCGCTGCGGCTGAGGATGGCGGTGTTGATGCCCACCAGGCGTCCCTCGACGTCGACGAGCGCCCCGCCGGAATTGCCCGGGTTGATGGCCGCGTCGGTCTGGATGAAGTCCTCATAGGCGAGCCCGATGCCCGCACGGCGGCTGGTCGCGCTCACGATGCCCGTCGTGACGGTCTCGCCGATGCCAAAGGGATTTCCGATCGCGAGCACCCGGTCTCCGACCTCCACCTTGCCGCTCGACGCGAACGTGATGGCCGGCAGGTCCCGGCCCGAGACCTTGACGACCGCGATGTCGGTCTGGGGGTCGCGTCCCACGACGCGGGCCGAAAGCTCGCGTCCGTCGGACAGGACGACGGTGACCTGCTTGGCCCCGTCGACGACGTGGTTGTTCGTGACGATGTAGCCGTCGGGGCTGACGATGACGCCCGAGCCGAGCCCGCTTTCGGGGGTTTCCGGGAGGGAGGGAAGGCGGTTGCCGAAGAACTGGCGGAAGAGCGGGTTGTTCATGCCCGGGTTCTCGCCGTCCTCGCCGCTGTTCATCGAGGCGTGCCTCGGACTGATCTGGACCGTGATCTTCACGATGCTCGGGGCGACGCGCTTGACGACGCCGGCAAAGCTCGAGGACTCGAGCGGACCGCGGTTGACCTCCTGGTTGTCCCGCTTGAGGACGAGGCTGTGGGCGGAGGGCTGGTCCGCGTCGACGGCGGCGAGCAGCCCCGCGGCGGCGAGTGCAAAGGCCGCGCCGATCGAGGCGCGCCTGAGGAGGATGGAGCGAGAAGCGTTGTTCATGGGTGTCGCCCAAGGTCGCACGCCCTCCTTTCCCGGGCCTTTCGGGAAAATGACAGTATTGTAAGGCTGCGGGCATCTCTTCGCAGCCTTGGCGACAATCCGTCCTGAGGAGTTAACCAAAACAGCGTGAAAGGTTTCCGGTATTCGATTTATCGGGTTGCGTTAGCCGTTGCGCTAAAGCAACAGGCGCAGGACCTCGATTATCCGCCGGCCAATGATCCTGCGTCGCTCCGGAGAGACACGGCCGATTACCTCTGATATGCCGTCCTTTGTGATGACATATAGGAACCGAGCATCGACGGTTGTTTGGAATTCCAACCCATCGACTCCGTTTAGAACCACCTGATGGGGCTTCACCTGGTCGCGAGGTACGCGTTTGGAGCACGCCAGGACGTTCAGGTTCGTCATGTGGGCGGAAGCGCACCATTCCTCTCCCGAGAGAACGATCCCGGGATGAAGATCCCGATCTTGCGGGCGGATGCGAAACCGCACGATGTCCCATTGCCGAACGGGGATCATCGTGGCGGGGAGAAGCTGGCTGGGGCCGAATTGGCGAGCGCTATCATTGGGTCATCTGCCTCAATAGCAAAGTACCCAAAGGGGCGGTTGGGGATAGGTTCGATCTCCGTTACGGGCTCGATACGGAAAAGCCGCTCCTTGCGCCTGACATAGACGCTTTGCCCATCGCCAGCCTTGTCGAGGAGTTGGCCCAGCTTGGCCTTCGCCTGTGAAACCGTGAGTGTTTTCAGCATGGTCTAATAATGGTCCGAAAAACAGACCACGGCAAGAACAAAGGTAGTCCGCTCATAAAACTCGGCAAGTCCGATAGAGATAATGCCTAACCCTGAGGCGAGCCGCCGGAGCGCTTGAATGCGAACTCGTTTATTTCCTGATCCAAATGCCTGCCTGCGCCCGCCCTATCATATATTCTACCGCAGCTGGTTCAGCAGGAACGTGTAGGAGAGCGCGAAGAAGTACGCCTGCTCCTTGTTGTTGGCCCCGGCGGAATGGCCACCCTCGATGTTCTCGTAATAGAGGACGTCGTGGTGCTCCTCCTCCAGCCGTGCGGCCATCTTGCGCGCATGGCCCGGGTGCACCCGGTCGTCGCGCGTCGAGGTGAGGAAGAGCACGCGCGGGTATTTCACGTCCGCACGGGTGTTCTGGTACGGGGAATACTTGCTGATGTAGGCCCACTCCGCGGGGATGTCGGGATCGCCGTACTCGCCCATCCAGCTCGCCCCCGCGAGCAGGTGGCTGTACCTGCGCATGTCGAGGAGGGGCACCTGGCAGACGACGGCGCCGAAAAGGTCGGGGCGCTGCGTGAGCATGACTCCCATGAGGAGGCCGCCGTTGCTGCCGCCCATGATGCCGAGGTGCTTCGGCGTCGTCACCTGCCGCTTGACGAGGTCCTCGGCGACCGCGATGAAGTCGTCGTAGGTGTGCTGGCGCTTTTCCTTAACGGCGGCCTGGTGCCACGCCGGGCCGAACTCCCCTCCGCCGCGGATGTTCGCGAGCACGTAGACGCCCCCGCGCTCGAGCCACGCCGCGCCGACCCCCCCGCTGTAATACGGGGTCATCGAGATCTCGAAGCCGCCGTAGCCGGTGAGCAGCGTGGGCGCCGAGCCGTCGGCCGCGAGGCCCTTGCGCGCGACCTCGAAGTACGGGATGCGCGTGCCGTCCTTCGACACCGCCTCGTGCTGCGTGACCTCGAGCCCGTCGGCCGGGAAGTATGCGGGCAGCTGCTTCAGGAGGGTCTGGCCGGGCGTGCCCACGGTTCCGACGTAGAGGCTCGAGGGCGTCAGGAAATCGGTGGCGGTCATGAAATAGTCGTCGGATTCCCGCTCGACGGCGGTGACCGCGGTCGTCCCGAACTCCGGTGCCGGGAGCGCCACGCGCGACCAACTCATGTCCGCCTCCGGCGTGAGGACGTAGAGCCGGTTGCGGACGTTATCGAGCTCGTTGACGATGAGGTGGTGCCGCGTTCCGCTGACCGCGTCCAGCGCGACGCGCGGGCCGGGATGGAAGAGCACGGCGAAGTCGCGCCCGCCGGCGAGGAACTTGTCCCATGCGATCGCCAACAGCGCGCCCGCGGGATAGGTCCTTCCCCCCACGGTCCAGTCCGTCCGCAGCGTCACGGTAAGCTGGTCGCGGAAACTGTCGCAGGTGGAATCGGCCGGAATCTCGAGCCGGACCAGCTTGCCGCCGTCGACCAGGTAGTTCTCCGAGGTGTAGAACGTGATGGAGCGCTCGATGAATTCGCGGTGGAATCCCGGCTCGTCCGACACGAGGGCGTTCACGGCGACATCCGCCTTCTGCCCCTCGAAGACGACGGCCGCCTGGTCGAGCGGCGTGCCGCGCAGCCACAGCTTGACGATGCGCGGGTAGCCCGAGTCGGTCATCGTGTTCTCCCCGAAATTGGTGGCGACGTAGATGCTGTCGCGGTCGCGCCAGGCCACCTTGAGCTTCGACTCGGGCAGCACGAAGCCGTCGCTGACGAACGCCTTCGCCGAGAGGTCGAACTCGCGCACGACGTCGGCGTCGGCGCCGCCGCGCGAGAGGCTGACGAGGGCCCGCGTGTAGTCCGGATAGCGGACGCTCGCGCCCTTCCACACCCAGTTCTCCTTCTCGCCCGCGGCGAGCGCGTCGAGGTCGAGCACCGTCTCCCACGCGGGTTCGCTCTTGCGGTATTCCTCGGGCGACGTCCGCCGCCATATGCCGCGGGTGTGCTGGGCGTCGCGCCAGAAGTTGTAGTAGTAGTCGCCGCGCTTGGAGACGTAGGGAATGCGCTCCTTCGAGTCGTAGATCGCGAGCAGCCGGTCGTGGATCGGCTTGAAGTCGGGCGACGCCTCAAGCTCCTTCTGCGTGATCGCGTTCTGGGCGCGCACCCAGTCGAGCGCGCGCTCGCCCGTCACGTCCTCCAGCCAGAGGTTGGGATCGGCGGGGGCGTCCTGCGCCAGGGACCCGCGGGCGGAAAGGAGGCCGAGCATGACGAGGGCGGGCGTTCTCATCTTAGGATCCTTGACCAGCTCGGCGCCGGAGGCAAGCCGGTGCCGCGATTCGGGCCCGGCTGCGCCCGCCCGGCGGGCATCCGAACCCCGCGCGCCGCGGCCGAAGCGTTCGGCTTGCCCCGACGGCCGATGCGGCGCAAGGTCGAGGGACATGAAATTACCCCTCCTCGGTTTCATGGCCTTCGGCCTCGTCGCGGGCGGGCCGTTCGCGGTCCCGGCCGCGGACGCCGGCGAATACGACAACAACCCACCCGGGTTTCACCCGCTCCAGATCGGCGACCGTGCCCCGGACTTCTCGCTCCTCGGGATCGACGGGAAGACGCACACCCTCGCCGACTACCAGGACTCTCCGATCCTGATCGTGGTCTTCCTCTCGAACCATTGCCCCGTCTCGCACGCGGCCGAGACCCGGTTCATCCCCTTCGTGGCCGGCCTCAAGGGAAAGGGCGTGGCGGTGGTGGCGATCAACCCGAACAGCCTCGAGGGCCTGCGGATCGACGAGCTCGGGTACAGCAAGTACAGCGACAGCTACGAGGACATGAAGCTCTACGCGAAGGAGCGGGGCTTCAACTTCCCCTACCTCTATGACGGGGGCACCCAGGCCACCGCCATGGCGTACGGCTGCCTCTGCACGCCCGACCTCTTCGTCTTCGACGGGGAGCGGCGGCTGCGCTACAAGGGCCGCTTCGACGACTCGCAGGTGGCCGATCCGGCCTCGGTCCACTCGACCGACGGCGCCAACGCCGTGGAGGCGCTCCTGGCGGGCCGGCCGGTCCCGGTCGAGACGACCCGGCCTATGGGCTGCTCGACCAAGTGGCTGACGAAGAAGGGCGAGGTGGCCGAGGGAAACGAGGCATGGAGGAACATGCCTGTGTCGCTGGAGCCGATCGACGCCGCCGGGATCGCGGCGCTGGCGCACAACCCCACGGACCGCCTGCGGGTGATCAACCTCTGGGCGACCTGGTGCGTGCCCTGCGTCGAGGAGTTCCCGGGGCTGGTCTCGATCTCCCGCCGGCTCAACAGCCGGGACTTCGACCTGATCACGGTCAGCGTCGACGAACCGAAGGACGCGGACAAGGCGCTGCGCTTCCTCGAGCGCGAGCACGCCGCGGTCCCGCCCGGCGCGAAGGCCGCGCTGGAGAAGCAGGGCCGCAAGACCAACAACTATCTCTATTCCGGGGCGGGCGCCGACGCCCTGGCGCAGGCCCTCGACCCGCAGTGGCCGGGCGGCTACCCGTACACGGTCGTGATCGCGCCCGGCGGCAAGGTTCTCTACCGCTATTCCGGCGCCCTCGACGTGGGGCAGCTCCAGTCCAGGCTCATCGACACCCTCGGCATCTATTACAAGTAACGGCGCGAAGCCGGCGCGGCCGCCCAAACCCCGCCATCCCACATGACCACCCCCGAAAGCTACCGTCCCTACAGGGACCTGCCGCCCATGGCCGGCATCTGCACCGTCCCGGAGGCGGCGCGCATCGGCTTCTCCGTCGACGAATGCGTGAGGCGGCTGAAGCGCCAGCACTGGGCCTTCAGGAGGCTGCACGAGATCTTCATCCGGCGCCTGACCGCCGAGCCGGTCTATGAGCTCAAGATGGGCTTCAGCCTGCATTCCCACTACTGCGCCGAGCATGCGGCGGCCTGGCGCAAGCGCGTGGGCGAGATGCGCGAGCCGCCGCTCGGGCTCGACAACCCCCCGGACAAGGCGCTCGACATCTTCTTCGACGAGGTCGCGTCCGCGCCGGACACCGCGGCCCTGCTGGTGGGCCTGTATGAGCATGCCGTCCCCGCGCTCCTGGACGCGCTCTCCCGGCACAGGGACGGGACGAACCGGCTGGTCGACCATCCGTCGTTCCGGATCTGCCGCTTCGCGCTGGTCGAGGTCCAGGAGATGCGGGAATACGGGAGCCGCTGCGTCGCGCAGCTCGTCACCGCCGCGAGGCGGTCCGAGCTCGGCCCGTGGATGGGCCGCCTGGGGGAGCTGCTGGCGCAGGCCGGGCTCCTGGACGGGAGCGCGCCGGCGGCGGCCGGCGCGCCCGGGCGGATGTTCTCGGCGACCCCCCGCCCCTTCGACGGCGTCCCCCGCCGCGACGAACGCTTCCCCGACCCGTACAACATGGGCGTCCACGCGGAGGCCTTCCTCTACGACCCGAAGTTCCCCCCCGAGCCGAAGACGCTCATGATGTACTACAAGAGGCTCCGGGAGATCGACGTGCCCGAGATGATGGCCTCGATCATCGCCGAGACCCGCGGGAAGCCCTGGGGCTACTACGTCGACATGACCCGCCAGCTCTGGGACGAGGCGAGGCACGCGATGATGGGGGAGGCCGGATTCGTCCACGCCGGGATCGACTGGGGGCGCCTGGTCCGGGTCAACTTCACCTGGTCGCTCGCGCTCAACACGCAGCTGACGCCGATCGAGCGCCATGCCGTCCTCTACTTCATCGAGCAGGGCCTCATGCCGAAGACCGGCAAGCGCTTCGAGTGGGAGGTCGGCACCGCCTCCGGGGACGCCTACTCGCGGATGGTCCAGGACTACGACTGGGCGGACGAGGTCCTGCACGCCTACATCGGCCGGGAATGGTTCGTGCGGCCCTATGGCGACGCCCGGAAGGCGATCGAGTACGGCGACGCCTGCTGGTCGAAGGTCCTTATCGACTGGTCGAGCTACAAGGACAAGGGGCTCACCCGGCACGAGAACTGGTGGCCGAAGCTCTACCTCGAGTGGTGCCGGGTGAACGGGAGGAAGCCCGACCCCGAGGTGCTCGCCTACAGCACGAGCTATGAGGCCTCGAGGGCGGACCTGAAGGACGTGAGCGTCTCGGCCTGAGGCGATGACGCTCCAGTGGATCGACTGGCTGGCGATCGGCGCCTACGTCCTCGTCATCGCCTCCGCCAGCGTCCTCTTGTCGCGCAAGCCGAAGTCCTCGGAGGACTATTTCCTGGCGGGCCGCTCGCTGCGCTGGCCCTTCATCGGCGCCTCGCTGTTCGCCGCGAACATCTCCGCGGAGCATTTCGTGGGCCTGGCGGGCAGCGGGTACTCCGGCGGCATGGCCGTGGGGGGCTACGAGTGGTCGGCGGTGTTCTGCCTCGTGCCGCTGATCGCGCTCTTCCTGCCCTTCTACATCAAGAACAGGATCTTCACCGTCCCGGAATTCCTCGAGCAGCGCTACGGCCCCGGCATCCGGCTCTTCTTCTCCGGCTTCATGGTCATCCTGTCGGTGCTGACGAAGATCTCGATCTCCCTCTGGGCGTCGTCGCTCGTCTTCTCGAGCCTGCTCGGCTGGAACCCGCTCGCGGTCATCTGGGTGGTCGGCCTGGGCACGGCCCTCTACACGATGAAGGGGGGGCTGCGCATCGTCGTCTACACCGACGCCCTGCAGACGACCATCCTCCTCCTCGCCGCCGTCATCCTGACCGTGGTCGGCCTCAGGCATGTCGGCGGGTGGTCCGGCCTGCATGCGAAGCTCGCCCCCGGGATGTTCTCGATGGTGAAGCCGGCGACCGACCCCGACTACCCGTGGCCTGGCATGTTCTTCGGGGTGTTCCTCGCGGGAAGCTTCTACTGGTCGATGGACCAGGTGCTGGTGCAGCGGGCGTTCGCCGCCAGGGACCTGAACGAGGGCCGCAAGGGCGCCATCCTCTGCGGCTTCCTCAAGCTGACGACCCCGTTCCTGCTGGTCCTTCCCGGCCTGATCGCCAGGGCGATGTACCCGGACCTGCCCAAGGCCGACCAGGCCTATGGCACGCTCCTGCAGCACATCATGCCCGCCGGGCTCCTCGGGCTCACGATCAGCGGCATCGGCGCCGCCCTCATGGGCCACATCAGCGCGACCTACAACTCGATCTCGACCCTCTTCACCCGGGATTTCTTCCTGCGCTGGAAGCCCGCGGCGACGCAGGCCCAGCAGATCCGCGTCGGGCGCGCCGCCGTCCTCTCGGTGTTCGTGCTGGGGGCGGCCTGGGCGCCGATGATCGGGCGGTTCGGCAACCTCTTCACGTACCTGCAGACCATCCAGGTGTACCTCATGCTCCCGTTCGCAGGCATCTTCTTTGCCGGCGTCCTCTGGAAGCGGACGACGACGCAGGGCGTCGTCGCGTGCCTGTGCACCGCCGGGGTCGTCTGCCCCCTCCTCATGCTCAACGGCCAGCTGCGCTTCCTGCCGTTCATGGAGGCGCCGCTCCTGAAGCCCTGGCTTCACTCGGCGATGCTCGCCTTCGCGGTCTCGATGGTGGCGCTGGTGGCCTTCAGCCTCGCCACGCCGCGCACGTCCGAAGCGAAGCTGTCCCGCACGACGGTGTCCGACTGGGGAAGCCTGGTGGCGCCCGGCGCGGGGGGAGGGCTGCGGGACTACCGCCTGTGGCTGGCGGTGCTCCTCCTGACCACGGCCACCCTCTGGTTCCTCATGCGGTGACGGGAACAAGATTCTGATTTCAAACCTCAACCGGGTGCCGTAGAACCCCCGGGCCCCAGCAAACCCCAGCAGCCGGCCGCGCTGCAGCCCCGCCCCATGCCCGCCACCCCCACCCCATCATCGCATGACCCCGCCTCGGAGCGGCTCGGCATGCGCGAGAAGTTCTCGTACGGCTTCGGCGACCTCGCCTCCTGCCTCTACTGGCAGACGTTCATGCAGTACCTGACCATCTTCTACACGGACATCTTCGGCATAGCGCCGCTGGCGGCCGGCGCCATGATCGGGCTCTCCCGCAGCATGGACGCGTTCTTCGACCCGGTCATGGGCATGGTCGCCGACCGCACGAACACGCGCTGGGGCAAGTTCCGGCCCTACCTGCTGTGGTTCTGCGTCCCGATGGCCGTGATGGGGGTGCTCACCTTCACGGTGCCCGACCTGGCGACGCCCGGGAAGCTCATCTGGGCCTACGTCACCTACAACGCCCTGATGCTGATCTACACCGCGATCAACATCCCGTACACGGCGATGCTCGGCGTCATCTCGCCCAACCCGAACGAGCGCACCGCGCTCTCCTCCATCAAGTTCGTCGGGGCCTTCTCCGGGGGCATCATCATCTCGGCGACGCTGCTCCCCATGGCGAAGGTGGGGGGCTGGCTCGGCGCCACCACCGCCTCGCGGGGGTGGCAGATGTCGTTCGTGATCTTCGGCATCGTGGCGGTCGCCTCCTTCCTCATCACCTTCTTCAACACGCGCGAGCGCGTGAGGCCGCCGAGGGCGCAGAGGACGTCCGTCCTCAGGGACCTCGGCGACCTTCTCACGAACGGCCCCTGGCTGGTCCTGCTGGCGACCACGATCACGTTCATCCTCTACGTGGCGCTCCGCAGCAGCATCACGGCGCATTATTTCAAGTACTACGTCGGCTCGCAGACGCTGACCCTCCCCTCGTTCCTGCCCGCCTCGGTCGCCGGCACGCAGGTGTGGCCGTGGGAGTCGCTCGTCTCCGTGTTCAACACGACGAACCAGCTCGTCTCGCTCCTCGGCGTCATGCTGGTCCCCTTCTTCGCGCGGAGGGTGGGCCGCAAGACGGCGTTCATCATCCTCTTCGTGATCGCGATCGCGAGCACGGCGTCGTTCTATGTCCTCAAGCCGGACCAGCTCCTGCTGATCTACGGAATCAACATGCTGGGCTCCATCACCGGCGGCCCGCTGAGCGCGCTCCTCTGGGCCATGTACGCCGACACGGCGGACTACGCGGAATGGAAGCGCGGCCGCCGCGCAACCGGCCTCATCTTCTCCGCCTCGATCTTCTCGCAGAAGCAGGGCTGGGCGATCGGAGCCTGGGTGGCGCTCGCGCTCATGCAGAGCGTGGGCTTCATCGCGAACACGGTGCAGACCCCGGAGTCGCTGCACGCCCTCGTCAAGCTGATGAGCATCTTCCCTTCGGTCTTCGGCATCCTCTCGATCGTGCTCGTGCTCTTCTACCCCCTCAACGAGGTGAAGATGTCGCAGATCGCGGCCGACCTAAAGGTGAGGCGCGCGGCCGACGGCGTCGACACGGTCGTCTGAGGGCCCGCGGCGGCCCGCTTCGCCCAAACCTGCTTGTCGTGGGCGTTGGCCGTCCCAACCTTTGGCCCATGAACTTCTCCCAGTTCCGGTAGCTTGTCGGCGCGGTTGTCATCACCACTGCGGCGGCGGCCCCCA
>Ga0302311_10000752_pt1 | contig 39296 bp, 44 predicted proteins | sample III_Palsa_N1_3_FD_200449 | JGI IMG/M metagenome (GOLD analysis project Ga0302311, IMG submission 200449) | Peat permafrost microbial communities from Stordalen Mire near Abisko, Sweden - III_Palsa_N1_3 | ecosystem: Environmental > Terrestrial > Soil > Palsa > Peat permafrost | place: Sweden... | reverse complement strand
CGTTCGCCGGCGAGACGCAGATCTTCATTTTCCCCGGTTATCGCATCACCAGCGTCGATGCGCTGGTTACCAATTTTCATCTCCCACAGTCAACGTTGCTGATGCTGGTCTCGGCGCTGGCCGGGCGCGATTTCATGCTGGACTCTTATCGCCACGCGGTGACGCAGCGCTATCGCTTTTTCTCGTACGGCGACGCGATGCTTATCCTGCCGAAGGGCATGTAAGCGAACGCTTCTATTGAACCGCTGATTGAATGATCGCGCTGCTTCAGTTATTGCCCTTGGCGTTGTCCTTGGCTTTTTCAAACGTCACCAGGCCTGTTTTTGCATCGGCGTGAAATTTGACGAGCTGGCCGTTCTGGAAAGCTTCGCCCTCCCAGTGGCCGTGCACAGCCTGCAATGCCTTCACATGCTTGAAACCCTGGACGCCCAGCTTTTGCGTTACCGCGGCGACGCTGAGCCAGTCGCTGTCGGCCTGGTCGGCCAGCGTCGCGCCAGACCAAAGCAGCACCGCAGCGAACGAAGCGCCGATTATTGTCAGTTTTTTCATGATGTACTCCCGAGAACGATCGGCATCAATATCTGCTGTCGCCGACCTGCTGTCGACGTGCGATGTGCACAATGGTTGGACAAATCCCTTTTCAGAGCATGCTTTCGCACCGCTCTGATCCCTCGAACCGTGTGATCAGGAAGAAACATGCAGCTTGATTTCAGCCAGCTCGATGCCGCCGAATCGTACCGCTGGCTGTCGTCGACGGTCACGCCACGGCCGATTGCGTGGGTCTCCACGTTGTCGGCCAAAGGCGTGAGCAACCTCGCGCCCTTCAGTTTTTTTCAGGTGATTTGCGACGAGCCGCCGACGCTGATGGTCAACGTGGGGCTGCGCCCGAACGGTGATCTGAAAGACACCGTACTCAACGCGCAAGAAACCGGCGAGCTGGTCATTCATCTGGTCAGCAAGGAACAGGCGGAGCAGATGAACGCTACCGCGGCCACGCTGGTGCATGACGACAGCGAGTTCGACGCCGTGGGCATCGTCACCGTGCCCAGCGTGCGGGTAAAACCACCACGCATTGCGGCCGCTTCGGTGGCGTTTGAGTGCAAGCTGGCCGAAGTGATCCCGTATCCGGTGGAACATCCGCGCCAGTTTCTGCTCTTCGCACGTGTGCTGCTGGCACATATCGACGACGCGGTGATGGCTGACGAGCGGCACGTTGATCCGGCCAAACTCGATCTGGTCGGTCGCCTCAGCGGTAGCTGGTATTCGACCACGCGCGATCGTTTCGCGATGAAACGCCCAGCCTGAAGCTGGGTACGCGGCGGCAGCCCGGCTACAATAGGCCGGATGACTTCCATGACTTTTGCGCTTTCCGCTACCGACGGCGCCGCTCGCCGCGGCTGCCTCACGTTCGACCGTGGCACGGTGGAAACGCCGGCGTTCATGCCAGTGGGCACGTATGGCTCGGTGAAGGCGATGACGCCGCGCGACGTCAAGGACATTGGCGCGGAAATCATCCTCGGCAACACGTTCCACCTTTTTCTGCGGCCGGGGCTGGAGATCGTCGAGCAGTTCGGTGGCCTGCACAAATTCATCGGTTGGGACAAACCCATCCTCACCGACTCCGGCGGCTTTCAGGTTTTTTCGCTGGCGCACAAGCGCAAGATCACCGAAGAAGGCGTGACCTTCGCCTCGCCGGTGGATGGTTCGAAAGTGTTTCTCTCGCCTGAAGTGTCGATGCAGATCCAGACCACGCTGGATTCGGATATCGCGATGATCTTCGACGAATGCACGCCGTATCCGGCGACGGAAAAGGTCGCCAGCGATTCGATGGAGCTGAGCCTGCGCTGGGCCGAACGGTCGCGCCGCGGTTTCGATGACTTGAAGAATCGCAACGCGCTGTTCGGCATCGTGCAGGGCAGCGTGTACGAAAACCTGCGCACGCGTTCCGCCGAAGGTTTGATCAAGATCGGCTTCGACGGCTATGCCGTCGGCGGTCTAGCCGTGGGCGAGCCGGAGGCCGAGCGCAACCATGCGCTGGATTTCACTGTGCCGCTACTGCCGCACGACAAACCGCGCTATCTGATGGGCGTGGGTCGGCCGGAGGATATCGTCGAGGCGGTGCGTCGCGGTATCGACATGTTCGACTGTGTGATGCCGACCCGCAACGCGCGCAACGGCTTTCTGTTCACCGCCGAGGGCACGCTGCGCATCCGCAACGCCAAGTACTCGCTGGACACCCGGGTGATCGAGGAAGGCTGTGATTGCTATGCCTGCGCCGGCGGCTTCAGCCGGGCCTATCTGCGCCATCTGGATCGCTGCAACGAGATTCTCGGCAGCCAGCTGGCCACCATGCACAACCTGCGCTACTACCAGCGGCTGATGACGGGTCTGCGCGGGGCAATTGCCAGCCAGACGCTGGATGCATTTACTGCCGAATTTTACGCGCGACGCCGGGCGGCGGCGGTCTAGTGCGGGCCGGTTGCAGGAGCGTTTCAAACCTTTGCCCGCCTGAAAGGTCGTAGAAAACGCGGCTTGTCCGGTTTGGCATGGGCTTGCAACGCGCCGCCTGCGCCCTCAGTAAGACTGGGCGTTCAGGCCTACTCGGGTGCGGCCTGCCGTGCACGGCTCGGGGGTGCATGGCATAATCCTTGATCTTTTACCGGGCAGCAGCCGATTTTTGAGGCTGCACCACCACTTGCGAGACACACCGATGACTTTTTCGATCCCGTTCGTGCTTGCCCAGGCTGCGCCAGCTGCTGCAGGTGCCTCAAGCAATCCGATCCTGACCTTTCTGCCGATCATCGTGCTGTTTGGCGTGTTCTATTTTCTGATGATCCGCCCGCAGATGAAGCGCCAGAAAGAGCTGCGCACCATGCTGTCGGCGCTGGCCAAGGGCGATGAAGTGGTGACCAACGGCGGTATCGCCGGGCGCATCGATGAAGTGGGCGAGACCTTCATCACCGTGGAGATCGCCACCAATGTGCTGGTCAAGGTGCAGAAGGGTTCGATCTCGCAGGTGCTGCCCAAGGGTTCGCTGAAGTCCGTCTGATCGGCGGACGCCGGGCTTAAGTCTGGCCGCTTTTTGGGGCTGCTTTACACGGGATATTTTTCCGATTCTCGCTAACACCGTCCACTAGCTGCTGCAGCTTTGATGGATGCGCTCTGATGGATGCAATCTGATGGATGCAAGGCATGAGTGATTTTCCCCGTTGGAAGTACGCGCTGGTCGCGCTCGCGATGGTGTTTGGCATCCTCTATGCGTTGCCGAACGCTTTTTTCCCGATTGCCGCTGTGCAGGTCAGCGCCAACCGCGGCAGCGCGCCAATCGATCAGTCGATTCAGCAGAAGGTAACCGCCGCGCTCGCGGCGCAGCACATTGCGGCCACCAATGTCAGCGTTCAGGGCGACAACCTGATCGCCACCTTCACCAATGGCGATACGCAGAAAAGTGCTGCCGATGCGATCAAGACCGCCCTGGGTGATGGCTACTCCACCGCGTTCAAGCTGCAGTCCACCGTACCGGGCTGGCTGCGTGCCATCGGCGCGCGCTCGATGCCGCTGGGCCTGGATCTGCAGGGCGGCGTGCACTTTCTGATGCAGGTGGATCAGAGCGGTGTGGTCGACAAACAGGAAGCCAGCTATACGGACGACATCCGCGCCCTGCTGCAGCAGAAAAACATCCGCTACGAGTCGGTCGCACGTAACCCGGTAGCCGGGCAGGGCATTGCCGTGATCCTGCGTTCAGCGGATGACCGTAGCAAAGCATCTGATGCGATTGCCAACGAGTTTACCGACGTCAACGTGTCCAACGGCAGCAGCACCGGCGACCGCTTTCTGCTCAACGCGGTGATCAAGCCGGACAAGCTGCGCGACCTGGCTCGCAACGCGATCACGCAAAACCTTGGCACGCTGCGCAACCGCATCAATGCGCTGGGTGTATCCGAGCCACTGATCCAGCAGCAGGGCGATAGCCGTATCGTGGTCGAGCTTGCCGGCGTGCAGGACGCGACCGAGGCCAAGAAACTGATCGGCGCTACAGCGACTCTCGAATACCGTGCGGGCATCGGCTACGCCAATGATCCGCGGGCGCAGGAAGCGGCCAGCACTGGCAATATCCCGCCAGACGCCAACCTCTATTACATGCGTGACACCAAGATCCCGGTCCTGGTCAGCAAGCGCGTGATCGTCACCGGCAGCCAGCTGGTCGACGCCTCGTCGGGCACCGATACGCGTAACGGCACGCCAAACGTCAGCGTGACTTTGAACGCCGCGGGCGCCAAGAAGATGGGCGACTTCACCAACGCCAACGTCGGCAAGCCGATGGCGGTGGTCTACGTGGAGCGTGTCACCGACACCAAGATCGTCGATGGCAAGGAAGTGCGCACGTCGAAAGACACTGAGTCGGTGATTAACGACGCAACGATCTCCAGCCCTTTTAGTCGTCAGTTTGAAACGAATGGTCTGGCCAGTTCGAAAGACGCTTCCGATCTTGCGCTTTTGCTCAAAGGTGGCGCGCTGGCGGCACCGGTCGACATCGTTGAAGAGGGTGTGATCGGCGCCAGCCTGGGTGCGGACAATATCAACAAGGGTTTTAGTGCGGTGATGCTGGGCCTGGGCCTGGTGCTGCTGGCGGCAGCGATTTACTACAAGCTGTTTGGTCTGGTCGCCGACATCGCGCTGTTCTTCAACCTGGTGATCCTGGTCGCGGTGATGTCGTTGATCGGTGTCACGCTGACCATGCCTGGCATCGCCGGTATCGTGCTGACGCTCGGTATGGCCATCGACGCGAACGTGCTGATCTGCGAACGCATACGCGAGGAACTGCGCAACGGTTCCAGTCCGCACGCGTCGATTCGCGCCGGTTATGAAAAGGCCTGGGCCACGATTCTCGACGCCAACGTCACCCACCTGATCGCCGCGCTGGCGCTGACCACGATGGGCACCGGCTCGATCAAGGGTTTCGGTGTGACCTTGATGATCGGCATCCTGACCTCGCTGTTCACCTCGGTAACGCTGACCCACGCGTTCACCGCGTTGATCCACGGCCACCGCAAGCTCAAGACGCTGTCGGTCTGAGGAATCGCAATGGAAATTTTCAATCACAACAGCAACATCAACTTCCTCGGCATGCGCAAGTACAGCATGGTGATCGCCGTATTCCTGATGATTGCCTCGATCGCGCTGATCGCAACCAAGGGCCTCAACTACGGCCTGGATTTCAATGGTGGCGTGTCGCTCACTATCGATTACGACCAGCCGGTGCAGATCAACGACGTGCGCGCGGCACTGGCCAAGGGCGGCGTCGAGAATCCGATCGTGCAGAGCCTGGGTGGTACGCGCGAAGTGTCGATCCGCATGCAGCCCAAGGATGATCCTGCCTCGGTTCATGCCGACGGCAAGGTCAATCTCGACCGTATCTCCGCCGACGTCATCAAGATGCTTCAGGCGTCACGCCCGGACGCGAAAGTGAAAAGCAAGGATTTCGTCACTGCCGAGGTCGGTGCGGAACTTCGCACCGACGGCATGTGGGCCGCGCTGTTCGTGGTGCTGGGCATCGGCTTTTATCTGGGCATCCGCTTCGAGCGTCGCTTTGCCTTTGCCGCGATCGTGACCGAGTTCCACGACGTGCTGGTGACGCTGGGCATTCTGGCCTTGGTACAGCGCGAGTTCGACATGACCGTGCTGGCGTCTGTGCTGGCAGTGATCGGTTACTCGATCAACGACAAGGTGGTGGTGTTCGATCGTATCCGCGAATTGTTTCGCCTCGTCCGCAAGGCCGAGCCGGAGGAGATTCTCAACCGCTCGATCAACAATACGTTGTCGCGAACCATCATCACCTCGCTGTTCACCAGCATCACCATGGGCGCGCTGTTCTTTTTCGGTGGCACGGCTGTGCACGGTTTTGCGGTGACCATGCTGATCGGTATTCTGGTCGGTACGCTGTCGTCCATCTTCGTGGCCAGCCCGATCCTGCTGTGGCTGGGCGTGTCGAAAAAGGATCTGATGCCGGTGACGCGCGAAAATCCTGAGCTGGCACGGCGGCCGTAAGCGGCTGCGTTTGTCAGTAACAAAAAGCCCGGCATCTGCCGGGCTTTTTGTTTGGAAAGAGATCCTCATGAAACTCAGTTGCGCAGATCGAGTTCCAACTGCGCCAGTCGCTGCGGCGTGCCGACATCCGTCCAGCTGCCGCGATGATGGCTGCCGCTGATCTGTCCTTTTGCCATCGCGGCGCGCAGCAGCGGGGCCAGCTTGAATCGCGGTGGGTTCAGCTCGGCGCCAGCCGCATCACCGATCACTGCGCGCCAGTCCTGCAGCAGCTCGTGCCGATAGACGCCGATACCGCTGAAGGTGAGTTTTTCCGGGCCATCGCTGTGCACGATGCCTTGATCATCCAGCACAAAATCGCCACTCGGATGCTGCGGAGGATTGTCGACCAACAGCAAATGCGCGAGGCCGGCAGGTCCGGCGGGCAGGGCAGCGAAGTCGGCGTCAGTCCAGATATCGCCGTTGACCGCGATGAAGGGCTCGCTGCCCAGCAGCGGCAGCGCATTCAACATGCCGCCGCCGGTTTCCAGTGGAGTGGGGCCTTCATAGGCGTATCGAATGCGCAGCCCCCAGCGCGAGCCGTCGCCTAGGGCATCGGGAAATTGATCAGCCAGATGCGAGGTATTGATCACCACGTAATGCACGCCAGCTGCCGCGAGTTTTTCCAGATGCCACTCGATCAGCGGTTTGCCGTTGACTGGCAGCAGCGGCTTCGGTGTGTGGTCGGTGAGCGGACGCATGCGTTCGCCCAGGCCGGCGGCAAAGATCAGAGCGTGTCTCATGGGCCAGCCGGGATGCGCAGATCGCGATCGCCGACGCGGTGTTGCAGTAGCTCAGCGAGGGCGGTGAGTTCGGGGTAGCGACGTGCAACGCCGATCACGTAGTCGTACACGCGCGGCACGTCGGCGAGATAGCCGGGTTTGCCGTCGCGATACCAGAGTCGGTAGAACTGGCCGAGCACGCGCAGATGCCGTTGCAGGCCGGTCAGGTCGAACCAGCGCAGGAAGCGCGCCTGATCCACGCTGCTGTCGATGCGTCCCACGGCCAGCAGGCGCTGACGGTAGGACTCGACCCAGACATCGACGCGCGCCGGTGCCCAGACGATATAGGCGTCGCGCAACAGCGAGGCGAGGTCATAGGTCAGTGGACCATGCAGAGCGCCCTGGAAGTCAATAATTCCTGGGCTCAAGAGCCCAGGGGCAATGATGCCCGGATGGTCGAGTCGATCGCCGCTGCCGTTGTGCGCGTTGCCGGGCTCGATCACAAGCAGATTGCGGCTGTGGAAATCACGGTGCACGAAACCGTGGGGCTGCTCTTCGTGATTGCGCGCGATGAGATCGAATGCGGCATCGAGGGTTGCACGTTCGGCGGCATCGGGTGCGTGCCCAAGATGTCGCCCGAGAAACCACTCGGGCATGATTTCCAGACCCTGCATCACGAGCGCACGATCAAAGTGCGGCAGCCCGGTCGTGTCGAGGCGTTCCTGCATGCACAGCAGCGCATTCATGGCCGCGCCATAAAGCGCATCCGCGTTGTCGTCGCGCAGTTCGGGTAGATAGAGCTTGTTGCCCAGATCCTCGATCAGCAGAAAACCCTGCTGTAGATCGTGCGCGTGAACTTCGGGTACGTGCAGCCCGACGGCGGCCAGCTGTGCGCCGAGATCCAGCCACGGCCGTGGATCTTCCTGTGCTGGCGGTGAGTCCATCACGATCCAGCTGCGGCCATGGTGGTGCGTGCGCCAGTAGCTGCGAAAGCTGGCATCAGCCGAGGCCGATTCGAGCGTCAGCGAATCATCGTTCAAGGCGGCCCGAGTCCAGGCCAGTCGGGCGGTGGCGCGATCGTGCGATTCCATGAAACTCGTGATGATGGAGGGCACGTCAGCTTAGCGGTTTGTGCCACTCGACGTGAGAGGCGGCTGGATGAAACGTCAGCGTTGGTGCGTCGCAGCAGCCTGTGGTAGTTATAGAGTTCGCAGAGACTCGTTCGGCTCGCGACACGCGCGGAGAAATCGTAGCGCGAGGCAAGGCACATTCAACGGCGTGGGGCCGTTCGTCACGGCCTTCTGGGTGAATCAACGAGGGGAGTTGAATGGGCGAGAACGACGGTGGTTTTTCGGTAACGCGACGGCAGCTGTTGCGCATGATCGGCATGGCGGCCGGCAGCGCGGCGATGTATCAGGCGATGAGTGGGCTGGGTTTTGCCGCGGAGTCACCGTATACCGCGCCGCTCAAGCTGAGCGGTGCGCCGAAGGGATCGTCGGTGCTGATTCTGGGAGCCGGCATCGCAGGCATGGTCGCGGCGTACGAGCTGCGCAAGGCGGGTTACAAGGTTCAGGTGCTGGAGTACAACGCGCGCGCTGGCGGCCGCAACTGGACGCTGCGCGGTGGCGACAGCTATACCGAACTGGGCGGTGCCACCCAACACTGCGAGTTCGACAAGGGCTTGTATATCAATCCCGGCCCGTGGCGTTTGCCGTATCACCATCACGGCATCCTGCACTACTGCAAACAACTCGGCGTGCCGCTGGAAGCGTTCGTGCAGGTCAATTACAACGCTTACCTACATAGCAGCACCGGATTTGACGGCAAGCCGCAGCGCTTTCGCGCAGTCAAGGCTGACTATCATGGCCATGTCGCGGAATTGCTGGCCAAGACCACGCAGACGAATCAACTCGATCAGTTGGTCAACAAGGAGGATCAGGAAAAGCTGCTGCACTCACTGCGCAGCTGGGGTGCACTCGACAAGAATTACGCTTACGCGAAAGGCGAGCTGAGCAGCAACCGGCGCGGCTACGAAAAAGATCCGGGCGGTGGTTTGAGTGGTCATCCGATTCCGTCCGAACCGTTTGCGCTGAAGGACATACTCGATTCCAGACTGTGGCAAGGGCTGCCGGTTGGCGACAACTACGAGATGCAGACCACCTTGTTCCAGCCAGTTGGTGGCATGGGTGTGATCGGTCAGGCGTTCGCGCGTGAGCTTGGCTCGCTGATCCGCTACAACGCCAAGGTCATCGCGATTCAGCAGGACGAGCACGGCGTCACTGCGACGTATGAAGACACGACCTCACCCGGCATCAAACAGACGGCCAGCGCCGACTGGTGCGTGTGCACGCTGCCGCTGTCGATCCTCGGCCAGATTCCGATGAACGTGGGCCAGGCGATGGCCGAAGCGATCGCCGCGGTTCCGTACGCGGCGGCGGTGAAAGTCGGCCTGCAGTTCAAGCGGCGCTTCTGGGAGGAGGACGATCAGATCTACGGCGGCATCAGCTACACCGATCAGGCGATTACCAATATCAGCTATCCGAGTACCGGCTATTTCAGCGGCGGCAAGGGCGTGTTGCTTGGCGCGTATATCTGGGGGTTGGATGCGATGGAGTTCACCGCATTGTCGCCGGAGGATCGCATCAAGCGCGCGCTCGAGCAGGGCAGCAAGATCCACCCGCAGTATCCGAAGGAGTTCGACAACGGCATGGCCGTAGCCTGGCATCGATCGCCATTTACGCTGGGCTGTTTCGGCCAGTGGTCCGAGCAGGCGCGGGCTGCTCACTACGACAATCTGTGCCAGTTTGACGGTCGCATCGTGCTGGCCGGCGAGCACGCGTCGTGTTTACCGGCATGGCAAGAGGGCGCGGTGACCTCGGCGCTTGACGCGATCGGTCGTCTGCATCAACGCGCGTCAGCGGCAGGAGCGACGGCATGAAAATCGCCGGATCGATCACCGCGAAACGTCTAGCGCACAGCACACTTTTGCTTGCAGGCATCGGCAGCCAGATCGCACTGGCCGATAGCGCCGGCATCCGCAACGACGCGTCGCTGAAAACGAACGACGGCGCGCAGATTTATGCGCAGATCTGCCAGGGTTGCCATATGCCCGGAGGCCAGGGAGCGATCGGGGCAGGGCCTTACCCCGCGTTTGCGCATAACCCCAGCATGTCATCCGCGTCGTATATGGCGCTGACTATCCTCGGTGGGCGTCGCAACATGCCATCGTTTGCCCGCAAGAATCCGGGCGACAGCGAGCTGGAGTCGTTTATTGAACCGGTCTGGCTTACCGATGCGCAGGTTGCCAGCGTGATCAACTACATCCGTACGCATTTCGGCAACGACTACAAGGACACCGTTACCGCCGAGGAGGTCAGGGCGTTGCATCCCTGATCGAATCCACCTTGCTCACCCATCACGAAGGACACGCCATGTCTCGCCTTGCCCGCACTGTCTTACCCTTGCTGATGCTGTTGCCGATGATTGCCAGCGCCAGCGACGTGACCCGCTACAAACTGCCCAACAGCACGTTTCCCATCTCGGCGGCGGTCGAAGTGCCGGCCGGCAAGACGATGGTTTACCTCAGCGGGCAGATGGGTCAGATGCCGAAGGACGCCAACGCGGCCAAGAGCGCGCCGGGCTCGACCGGGTGGCCTCGGGCCATGGGTGATACCAAAACGCAAACCATTTCGGCGTTGACCAATATCAAGAAGCAGCTCGAAGGCATGCATCTGACCTTGGGTGACGTGGTGAAGATGCAGGTGTTCTTGGTCGCCGACAAAAGCAAAGGCGACAAACTCGACTTCGCCGGATTCATGGACGGCTATACGCAGTTCTTCGGCACCAAGGAGCAACCCAATCTGCCATCGCGCTCGGCGGTGCAGGTGCAGGCGCTGGTGATTCCTGCCGCGCTGGTCGAAATCGAAGTGACGGCGGTGCGACCGTAATCTGCAGCGCCACGTTGGCGGGTCTGCACGCGGCTATGTCCTAGAGGGCATCCGCATCGATTTCCTGGGTGCGGATACGTACGGCGTGATCCAGCTCGGCAACGAAGATCTTGCCGTCGCCGATCTTGCCGGTGCGGGCCGCACCGGTAATGGCTTCGATCGCATGATCGAGCCGGTCATCGGCCACGGCGACTTCTATTTTCAGCTTGGGTAGAAAATCGACAACGTATTCGGCGCCGCGATAGAGCTCGGTATGTCCGTGCTGGCGACCGAAGCCCTTCACCTCGGTCACCGTCATGCCTTGCACGCCGGCTTCGCTCAGCGCCTCGCGCACGTCATCCAGAGTGAACGGTTTGATGATCGCCGTAATCCATTTCATAGGGTGTTCTCGCGCGAGGGTTAGTCCTGTCAGCACGATGCATGCCATAGCGTTCTGTGGCTTCACAGCTGAAAGCAGCGCAAGCAAAGCCTGATCAGGCTGCTTTGGGCGCACTAAAAGCGTGCAAATATTTATGTGACTTGCTCGGCTATGGTGCGGTGGGACTCGATCACAGATGGCCTGCATTGACGCGGGGCAGGTGAATCAGTACCATTTTAGTCCCGATTCAATTCCTCCTGGCCAGACCGCACCGATGCTACGTGTCAGCCGACTCACCGATTACGCCACCGTGGTGATGACCTGCATCGCCGCGCATCCGCACGATGTGCTGAGCACCGGGCAGATCGCCGACGAGACACGGCTGGAGTTGCCGACGGTGAGCAAGCTGTTGAAGGCGCTCGGTCACGCCACGCTGGTCGAATCGTTTCGCGGTGTCAACGGCGGTTATCGGCTGGCGCGCTCGGCCTCGGAGATATCCCTGGCGGAAATCGTCGAGGCGCTGGAAGGCCCGATCGGCATGACCGAATGCAGCCTGGCCGAAGGCCATTGCGATCGCGAATCGCAGTGCGGCGTGCGCGGCAGCTGGCAGCAGGTCAACAGCGTACTGGACACCGCGCTGCGCGCAGTCAGCCTGGCCGACATGCTCAATACCCGTTTGCCGGTCGCCAATCCGGATGAGGCTGTACCCAAAAAGATGTCACCCCGACGGATCGCTGTTGCCACCGTGAATGCGGCTGCGAGCCCCTCAGAATCCGGCGAAGTCACCACCGAATGAACCAGACCATGACCAACGACAGCACCAGCACCGCGCTACGCGACAACGCCGATGTGGCCGAGGCGCTCGGCCGCAGCTATTCGGCCGGCTTCGTTACCGATATCGAGATGACCAGCCTGCCGCCGGGCCTGAGTGAAGACATCATCCGCCAGCTTTCCACGATCAAGCGCGAGCCCGAGTGGATGACTAACTGGCGGCTCGATGCCTATCGCCACTGGTTGACCATGCCGACACCGGACTGGGCCAAGTTGAAGATCGAGCCGGTCGATTATCAGGCACTGAGCTATTACGCCGCGCCGAAGGCTGGGCTGAAGTCGCTCGATGAAGTCGATCCGAAACTGCTGGAAATGTACGAGAAACTCGGCGTGCCACTGCACGAGCGTGCGCGGCTGGCCGGCGTCGCGGTGGATGCGGTATTCGATTCCGTATCCGTGGGCACGACCTTCCGCAAGGAGCTGGCGGCGGCCGGCGTGATCTTCTGCTCGATGAGCGAAGCGATACGCGAACATCCCGAGCTGGTGCAGCAGTATCTCGGCAGTGTGGTGCCGACCGGCGACAACTTTTTTGCGGCGCTGAACTCGGCGGTGTTTTCCGATGGCAGCTTTGTCTTTATTCCCAAGGGCGTGCGCTGCCCGATGGAACTGAGCACGTATTTCCGTATCAATGCGCAGAACACCGGTCAGTTCGAGCGCACCCTTATCTTGGCCGAAGAAGGCAGTCACGTCTCGTATCTGGAAGGCTGCACCGCGCCCAAGCGCGACGAGAACCAGCTGCATGCCGCGGTGGTCGAACTGGTCGCACTGGAAAAGGCGCAGATCAAATACTCCACCGTGCAGAACTGGTATCCCGGCGACGAGAACGGCGTCGGCGGCATCTACAACTTCGTGACCAAGCGCGGCGATTGCCGCGGCGACGATTCGAAGATTTCCTGGACCCAGGTGGAAACTGGTTCGGCGGTGACGTGGAAGTATCCGAGCTGCGTGCTGCGTGGCGATCGCTCGGTTGGCGAGTTCTATTCGGTGGCGCTGACGCATCATCATCAGCAGGCCGACACTGGCACCAAGATGATCCACATCGGCAAGCACACCAAGTCGAAGATCGTTGCCAAGGGCATCAGTGCAGGACGCAGTTCCAACAGCTATCGCGGCCTGGTAAAGATGGAAAAGAGCGCTGATGGCGCGCGCAACTACACCCAGTGCGACTCCCTGCTGATCGGCAAGAAGTGCGGCGCACACACCTTCCCGTATATGGAAGTGAAGAATCCGACCGCGATTGTCGAGCACGAGGCGACCACCTCGAAGATTTCCGACGACCAGATGTTCTATTGCCGCGCTCGCGGCATCAGCGCGGAAGACGCGGTGTCGATGATCGTCGACGGCTTTTGCAAGCAGGTGTTCCGCGAACTGCCGATGGAGTTTGCGGTCGAGGCGAAAAAGCTGCTGGAAGTGTCGCTCGAAGGCGCAGTCGGCTGATGAGCGTCGTCGCGAAAAAAAAACAATCGCTGCTGCAGCTACGGCCAGCAACCGTGGACGACCTTGGCGAAATCTTGTCGCTGATCCGCGAGCTAGCCGATTACGAAAAGCTGCTGCACGAAGTCGGCGCGACGGAAGCTGATCTCGAGCGCGATCTGTTTGGCGCCGCACCGCGCGCGCATTGCGATATCGCGATGTGGAACGGTGAGGTCGCCGGCATGGCCTTCTGGTTCTACAACTACTCGACCTTTCTCGGCCGCGCCGGCATTTATCTGGAAGACCTTTTCGTGCGGCCGGCGTTTCGCGGCAACGGCATCGGTAAGGCATTGATTGCGCATCTGGCGCAGCGCTGCGTCGATGAAAACCTGTCGCGCCTGCAGTGGTCGGTGCTGGACTGGAATGCGCCGTCCATCGCGTTCTACGAATCACTCGGCGCTGATGTGATGCGCGAATGGCTTGCCTGCCGCATGTGTCGCAAGGCGATCGATGCGCTGGCTAAGAGTTACGCAGCTGGCGAGGCTTCTCCATGAGTTTCAAAACCATCGTGCATTCAGTCATCAAAAGGATCGCGGCATGAAGTCGTCTTCACGGATTTTGCTGTGTGTGCTGGGCGCCGCAGGCATGGTCGGCTGCAGCGTGCCGATCAAGCATCAATACCTCACCGCGCCGCAGATCAGCGGCACCGTGACGAGCGCGGGCAAACCGGTGGAAGGTATCCACATGCAGCTGGTCGATGTAGTAAACGCATCGGGCGAGCCGGCGCTCGGCGCCACTACGCAGGAAGCGGTCACCGATGCGCAGGGACATTTCACGCTGGGGCCGATGAAGCAGCTGGCGCGCAGGGTCGACAACCCGTTGTTCAAGGTGGATCAGCGCACCGTGCCGTGGGGCCTGCGCATATCGAAAGACGACCAGACTTGGAACGTCGGCTGGGTATCCGATCCGGACATGTTGGGCGAGGTGCCCAAGACGCTTGTCACGGCACAGTGCGATCTGGCGGTCGACAGCAAGTCCAGCGTCATCGATGGCGATATCGCCATTGTCGGCATGGGGCCTTGCAAGCTAAAAGTTGCGGTAGCTTCAAAGAAATGAGCGCGAAACTGAGTCGTATCCAATTCAGCCTGCTTTGCGTGGCACCACTGTCGCTGAGTGCATGCGTGCCGTGGCCGCATCACGAACTGAGCGCGCCCGAGATCATCGGCAGCATTGAGAATTTCGGTGCGCCGGTGCCCCATGCGCACATACAGCTGAGCGACATGCTCGACGCGTCGGGCCATGCCGTAGCCAAGGCGAAGACCCTGGATGTTGTCGCTGACGCGAGAGGACACTTTCAGATAGGACCGATTCGTCGATTTGTATGGACGTCTCATGTCGGTGATCGGCCCGTGCCGTGGGGTTTGAGCTTTTCCACCGACGGTGAACCGCCGCGCGCAGGTTGGCTGTCGGATCCTGCAGGAAAGGGTTTTGTACTCGACGAGCCCGTCATCGCCATCTGTGATTTGAAGTCATCTGCAGTGAGCAGTGGCATCGGTGGTTACCAACAATTGCAAGGCCATGGGGTTTGTTCCATGGCCGTCGTGGGATCAAAGTAATGAGCATGTTGAAAATCGAAAACCTGCACGCCCGCGTCGAGGGCAAGGAAATTCTCAAGGGGCTTAGCCTCACCGTGAATGCGGGCGAAGTGCACGCCATCATGGGGCCGAACGGCGCGGGCAAGTCCACCCTGGGCAACGTGCTGTCTGGTCGCGAGGGCTATGAAGTCACCGCCGGCTCGGTGACCTATAACGGCATCGATCTGCTGGCGCTTGACCCGGAAGAGCGCGCGGCGGCTGGCGTGTTTCTGGCGTTCCAGTACCCGGTGGAAATTCCCGGCGTCAACAACACCTACTTTTTGCGAGCCGCGTTCAACGCACAGCGCAAGGTGCGCGGCGAGAAGGAACTCGACTCCATGCAGTTCCTCAAGCTGGTGCGCGAAAAGCTGAAGGTGATGCAGATCTCCGACGAGCTGCTACACCGCGCGGTCAACGAAGGTTTCTCCGGCGGCGAAAAGAAGCGCAACGAGATCTTCCAGATGGCCGTACTCGAGCCGCAGCTGGCGATTCTCGACGAAACCGATTCGGGCCTCGACATCGACGCGTTGAAGCAGGTCGCACAGGGCGTGAATACGCTGCGTTCGCCCGAGCGCGCGTTCCTGATGATCACCCACTATCAGCGTCTGCTCGACTACGTGGTGCCGGATTTCGTTCACGTGCTGGCCGACGGCCGCATTGTCGAGAGCGGTGACAAGTCGCTGGCGCTGAAGCTGGAAGCGCAGGGTTATGCCGGTATCGCCGAGCGCCATCCTGCCGGAGCATCGGCATGAACCAGTCGGCACCACTGCCGCTGGTGACTGCGTTGCTGGATTCGCCGTTGTTGCCCAGCGGCATCGGCTGGCTGGATGCCGCACGCCAGGAAAATCGCGAGGCATTTGCCGTCGCTGGTTTGCCTGATACGCGACTGGAAGCGTGGAAGTACACGGCCTTGCGCGCGCTGTCCCAGCGCCACTTTGCTGCCGGCGATGCCGATGCGCAGACGCGTACCATCGACGCATCATCCATGACGTTGCCGGGTATCGAGGGTCCGCAGTTGGTCTTCGTCAACGGTCAGTTTCGCGCCGATCTTTCCGTGATCGATGCCTTGCCGAACGGGCTCAGCTTGCAAACACTTTCACAAGCACTGCTGGCGGACGCCGAACCGCTGCGCTTTGCGCTGTCGCGGCCGGCTTCCGTCAGACATGCCCGAGAGGCAGGCGATGCGTTCGAGCGGATCAATGCGGCCAGCGCGACCGACGGTGTCGTGCTGCGCGTGGCTGCGAATCAGAAAATCACCGTGCCGGTGCAGCTGGTGTTTGTCGGTGCGGCCGCCGAGTCCGATCTCGCGTGGCATGCGCGCAATGTGATCGAAATCGGTGAGCATGCCGAGCTCAGCCTGATCGAGCAGCACATCAGCAGTGGCGAGCAGTCGCATCTGGCCACCCTGGTCAGTGATATCGAACTGCGCGAAGGCGCTGTGCTGCATTACACGCTGTTGCAGAACACGGCGACCACCGCCAGCCTGATTCGTCGCAGCGGCTTTCGCCTGCATGCGCGTTCGCATGCAACCTTGCACGTGCTGGAACTCGGTGGCGCCCTGGTGCGCCACGATCTGCAGGCCGAGTTGATTGGTGACGACGCGCAGATCGATACGCGTGGCGTGTTCATGCCACACGGTCGTCAGCATATCGACACGCAGCTGGCGATCCGTCATCAGGCATTGAATACACGATCCAGTTCCAACTGGCGCGGCGTGGCAAGTGATCGCGCGCGCGGCGTGTTTCGCGGCGCGATGGTGGTGGCACCCGGTGCCGACGGCAGTGATGCCAGCCTCAGCAACAAGAACCTGCTGCTGTCGCCGACCGCGGAAATCGACACCAAGCCTGAGCTCGAAATCTACGCCGACGAAGTGAAAGCAGCCCACGGTGCCACCGTCGGTCAGCTCGACGAACGTGCGCTGTTCTATCTGCGTTCGCGCGGCATTCCGCTCGCCGACGCACGTAGTTTGCTGACCACGGCGTTCTGTCGCGCGGTGCTGGATGATCTACCGAACGAGGTGCTGCGCGAACATCTCTCCGGGTTGCTGATCGCGCAGCTGCCGAAGGCTTGATAAAAAGATACTGCCCATGAACGCACAAGCAAAAACACCAGTCGCTTTCGACGTTCAGCGCATCCGCGCGGATTTTCCTCTGCTCTCGCGCACGGTGCACGACGGCAAGCCGCTGGTGTATTTCGACAACGCCAACACCAGCCAGAAGCCGCTATCGGTCATCGAGGCGATGAATCGGCATTACCGCGAAACCAATGCCAACGTGGCGCGCGCCGTGCATCAACTCGGTGAAGAATCGACAGCAGCGTACGAAGGCGCGCGCGACAAGCTGGCGCGCTTCATCAATGCGACCTCGCGCAACGAGCTGATCCTTACGTCGGGCACGACGCAGTCGATCAACCTCGTCGCTTACAGTTACGTGCTGCCGCAACTGAAGCCGGGTGACACGATCCTCACTACGGTGATGGAGCATCACGCCAACATCGTGCCGTGGCAGCTGATGGCCGCGCGCACGGGTGCCACGGTCAAGGCCGCGCCGATTGATCAGCACGGCGAGCTCATTCTCGAGCAGTTTGTGGCCATGCTCACGCCGGACGTAAAGCTAGCCTGCGTGGCGCATGTGTCGAACGTGCTCGGAACGGTCAACCCGGTGCGCGAGATCGCGCGAGAATGCAAGAAGCGCGGTATCCCCTTGCTGGTGGATGGTTCGCAGGCGGTGCCGCATCGCCCGGTCGATGTGCAGGCGCTGGGCTGTGATTTCTACGCGCTCACCGGACACAAGATGCTGGCGCCGACGGGTACCGGCGCGCTGTGGGCGAAGCGCGAACATCTTGAAGCGATGCCACCATTTTTTGGCGGTGGTGAAATGATTCGTGAAGTCAGCTTCAGCGGCACCACGTTTGCGCCGGCGCCGCACAAGTTCGAGGCTGGTACGCCCAACATCGCCGGTTTCGTCGGCTTGGGTGCAGCGATCGATTATTACGAGTCGATCGGTTTTGATGCCATCCACGTGCAGGAGCAGGATCTGCTGCACTACGCCACCGAGCGCCTGCGCGAGATTCCCGGCGTGCGCCTGTTCGGTGAGGCGAAGGAAAAGGAAGCGGTGATTTCGTTTTTGATTGAGGGCGCGCAAGCCACCGATATGGCGACGCTGCTCGACCTCCAAGGCGTTGCCGTGCGTTCCGGTCATCACTGCGCGCATCCGCTGATGCAGTTTTTCAACGTGCCCGCCACGCTACGTGTCTCGTTGGCGTTCTACAACACGCGCGAGGAAATCGACACGTTTATCGCCGCCCTGCTCAAGGTGCGCAAGCTGCTGATGTAACCGGCTATCCGGCGAAAGTTTCCCGCGGCTGCGTGAGGGCGCTACTCTGCAGCAACTTGTTCCCACGCGATTGGCCTTCCATGCTCGCAAAGCTCCCCGGTTTCATCCGCATACCGCTGGTGATGTTGCTCCTTGCACTGAATATCGTGGTGCATGTGACGCCGCTGTTTGTGCTGACGCTATTCAAGGTGATCCTGCCGATTCGCGGCATTCGCCTGGCTTTGTCGCGCGCGCTGGTGCTGATCGCGGAGAGCTGGATTGCGGTCAATAGCGCCATGTTCGACTGGTTTACCCGGACGCGCTGGCAGCTCGAAGGCCTGACCAACCTGCGCTACGACGGTAATTATCTGGTGCTGTGCAATCACCAGAGCTGGGTCGACATTCCGGTATTGCAGAAGATCTTCAACCGGCGCATTCCCTTCCTGCGTTTCTTCCTGAAGAGCCAGCTGATCTGGGTACCGCTGCTCGGGCCAGCGTGGTGGGCGCTCGATTTTCCCTTCATGAAACGCTATTCGAAGGAAACGCTCGCCGCGCATCCGGAGCTGCAGGGCAAGGACATGGAAGCGACGCGACGCGCGTGCGAGAAGTTCCGGCACATGCCGGTGTCGGTGATGAACTTCGTCGAGGGCACGCGCTTTACGCCGGCCAAGCACGACAAGCAAAAATCGCCGTATAAGTATCTGCTGCGGCCGAAGGCCGGCGGCGTCGCGTTCGTACTCGATGCGATGGGCGATGCGCTGGATGCCATGCTCGACGTCACCATCGTCTATCCCGACGGCCCTTACACGATGATGGATCTGATCGCCGGGCGGATCAGCGAGATCCGCGTGCATGTACGCGAGCTGCCGATTACCACGGATCTGCGCGGTGGTTACGAAGCCGATGCGGCGTTTCGCGATAGTTTCCAGCTGTGGGTCAATACGCTATGGGCCGACAAGGACGCACAAATCGGCAGCATGCGTCAGCGGTAAGTTATCCCATCGCGCAGATATAAAAATCGCCTCGACGTGTCAGCGTCGGGGCGATTTATTTTGCGCTATGGCAATACTTCGATGATCGGTAATTCCAGAATCAGCAATTCCAGAATCAGTCGACTTCGTAAGCGCGCTTCACCACCACGTGTACCGGGCGGCGGGCAAAGCCGAACAGGCCAGCGAGGAAGGCGATCACACCACCGATAATCAGCAGCGCCAGTGCGCTCCAGGCGGCTTTCGATACGCCGCGGGCGGTGGCGTCGGCCGCTTCGCGCGCCTTCTGCTCAGTCTCCTGTTTCAGCTGCTGGAACTTCGCCATCGCCTGCTGATAGGTCTGCGCGTAATTGTCGACAATCTGCTGCGCTTCCTCGTGCGACTTGCCGGTACGCGCGGCCACGATATTGACCAGCGCTTCCTTGTCGGCGGCGTTGAGCGCGGGCTGACCTTCCTGCTTCACACGGGCAAACCAGTCACTCAGCTGCTGATCGGTCTCTTGTGGCGTAGCGGCAGTCTGCTGGGCCGTCTCCTTGCCATCATTGGTAGCCTGTTGCGTGCTGGCTTTCAGATGGGACGGGTCGAGCTCCGGCTTGCCAGTCTGGCGCAGCAAGGTGTCGAGTTGACCCTGCAGATCGCTGGAGTCAAAGCTGATGCCGTTCTTTTGCAGCTCGTCCTTGACGCCCGAAGCAAGGTGCGGCGCCGCCGCAGCCACGCCGTCGCCGGCCAGTGACAGGCCCTTGCCGACTACGCCGGTGGCCGCACCGGCGATGCCCGATGCGAGTGACGCCAGCAGATAGGTTGTAACCAGCGTGGTCACCGACCAGGTCAGCACGCCATGCAGACCGCCCTGGCCCGGGGCGGAGCGGCCGGCCACAAAAGCGCCGACCAGAATCGAGAGGATCGTGGTGATGCCGAGCCAGATACCGGTGCCCTTGCCGAAGCCGTTCAGCGGGTTCGCATCGTGCAGCGGGTCGATGGCGCCGGCGCCGATGGCGGTGCCGAGCACGCTCAGCACCAGATAGGTCACCAGCGAAAGAAAGCAGCCGGCGAAAATCGCGCCCCATGAAATGCGTGGTTGCTGCTCGGGGTTAACGTAAGTGGACATGCATGTGCCTCGTCGTCGTTGGTGAAGGGAAGGTGTGTTGAAGTCATCGCTCGCGTCCGCTGTGATGGCGGGAAGCGCGAGCCGGCCGATGTGGTCGGTTGCTTGGGATGCGCAGTCTGCATCGGTGCTCTGTGGCAGTCGCCGTGCATATGCACCAGTGCGACTAGTGCATTCAACTCAGGCCAAAGGGGCGCTGGGCTATGATCCTTGGTGCTTTCGCACTGGTATTCCCGTTGAGTGCATGGTGAGTGCATGGGCTGACCCGTTACCGAAGTAATCCACGTGTCACCTTCCGCCACAGGCAATCGCACTGAGTCTCTATCGATGATCGACCACGTTCTCCGCACGCAAACCGACCGCCGCCAACTGCAGCAGATCATCACAGGCCTCAGCGATGGCGTGATCCTGATCGAGCCGGACCAGACGATCATGTGGGCCAATCAGGCGGCGCTGGATATGCACGGCATTGCCGAGGTCGCCGAACTTGGCGCGACGGTTACCCAGTATCGCGAACGCTTCCAACTGCGCTATCGCAACAACCATCGTCTGGCCGCCGGCAACTACCCGATTGATCGCGTGATTGCCGGCGAATCCTTCACCGACGTGGTGGTGGAAGTGATGCCAACCGCGGACGAAGAGGCGCGCTGGGTGCATCGTGTGCGTAGCCTGGTGCTGACTGACGCGGATGGTGCACCGGACTGTCTGGTGCTGATCATCGCCGACGCGACCGACTGGGCCAGCGCCGAGCAGCGCTTCGAGAAAACCTTCAACGCCAATCCGGCGCCGGCGGTGATTTGTCGCCTGAGTGACCTGCGTTATATCAAGGTCAATCAGGGCTTCATGGAAATGACCGGCTACACGCGTGAGCAGGTGATTGGTCATTCGGTGTATGAGCTCGATGTGCTGGAGCGCGCCGAAAACAAGGAGCTGGCGGTCGAGCGTCTGGGCGAAGGTGCCACCATTCCACAGATGCAGGCGGAGCTGAAGCTGCCCGAAGGTGGGACCAAGTTCGTCGTGGTGGCGGGTCAGCCGATAGAAGTGGGCGATGAGGCATGCATGCTGTTTTCATTCATGGATCTCGAGCCGCGGCGCAAGGCCGAAGACGCGTTGCGGCAAAGCGAGGAACGCTTTGCCAAGGCGTTTCGCATGACGCCGGTGTCCACGCTGGTCTGCAGCTCCGATCGTTTCCATGTGGTCGAGGTTAACGAAGCCTTTGTCGCCACCACCGGCTACGCGCCGGAAGAAGTGTTGGGCAAGTCGATCGCGGAGATCGGCCTGCTCGACGACCGCCATGCCAATGCGCAGCTGGGCAAACTGCTGGAAACCGTTGGCAGCCTGCAGAACACCGAATTCCAGATCCGCAAAAAGACCGGCGATCTGCTTGATTGCCTGGTCTCCGCCGAGACCGTCAGCATCCACGGCACCACCTGCTATCTGCTGGTGCTGCTGGACATCACCGACCGCAAGCGCAGCGAAATGGAACTGGTCAGCGCGATCGAGGTGGTGATGAAAGACGCTTCGTGGTTCAGTCAGACGCTGATCGAAAAAATGGCCAACGTGCGCCGCGCCAATGCGCCGGACAATCTATCGAGCGCCGAGCTGGCCGACCTCACCGCGCGTGAGCGCGATACGTTGGGCCTGATGTGCGAAGGCCTGGCCGACAAGGAAATTGCGGCGCGATTGGGTCTCGCGCCGAATACCGTGCGCAACCATGTAGCGACGCTATATTCCAAGCTCGACCTGCATAGCCGCAGCGAAGCCATTGTGTGGGCGCGCGAGCGGGGCGTGTTCGGCCATAGTGCCGAGCGCACGGTGGCAAAGAAAAAACCGCGTCGCGTTCGCTGAGCTCTTCGGGCTGAACGGTCGCCTTCAAAGCATGCAAATGCACTAGATCAACTGATTCAATTGGTGCTTTTTCCTTCACATCGATTCCCGCATTCTGGTCACTAGTCCGGCACGCTTAAAGTTCGCCGGCAACTATTCGACCATGATGAGGAGGAGATAACGATGGACAAGAATCGTATCGACGGCACCGCTAGGCAGGTCAAGGGATCGGTCAAGGAAGCCATTGGCAAGCTGACTGGCGACAAGAAGGTGCAGCTGGAAGGCGCAGCTGAAAAGCAGGTCGGCAAGGCACAGGCAAAAGCTGGCGAAGTAGCTGACAAAGTTCGCAACACGCTGAAGAAATAATTTTTGGCAACCGCTGGACGCTGCGATCTGTTCGCGCGTAGCGACAGCTACTCGTCGCCACGCTGTTCTCTAAGGAACAATCCAATTTAACTACCGTAGGAAGTAAAGCTATGGACAAGAATGAAGTCGAAGGCACCGTTCGGAATGTCGCCGGAAAGATCGAAGATGCCGCTGGCGCGCTGACCGGTGATACCGAACATCAAGTCAAGGGCAAGGCCCGCCAGGTTGCCGGTAGCGCGCAGGCCAAGGCTGGCGAAATGCTGGACGATGTGCGCGAGCTGGCGGCGGAAAAGCCGATTGGCACCGTATTAATCGCCGCCGGCGTGGCATTCGTGCTCGGTGTGCTCTTCGCGCGTCGCGATTAAATCTGACTGTCTGCCGTAATGGTTTGCCAGAAAAAGAAGCCGAAGGATTGCCCCTTCGGCTTCTTTTTTGGAATCGGCTCCGGCTTATTACGGCAAGGTCGAGCGGTGCATAGATTGCCGAGTGCTTTAGCTCCTGAGCTTGTAGCCGGTGCGGAAAATCCACCCGATCACCAACATGCACAGCGCCATGAAGCCCAGCGTTGCACCCAGGCTCACCGCCACGTTGACATCGGCCACGCCGTAGAAACTCCAGCGGAAACCGCTGATCAGATACACCACTGGATTGAACAGGGTGAACTTCTGCCACAGCGGTGGCAGCATGCTGATCGAGTAGAACGCGCCACCGAGAAACGTCAGTGGCGTCACCACCATCAGTGGAATCACCTGCAGCTTCTGAAAATCGTCCGCCCACAGGCCGATGATGAAGCCGAACAGGCTGAAGGTGATCGCGGTCAGCAGAAGAAAGCCGACCATCCAGACCGGATGGGCGATTTCGTAAGGTACAAACAGCCGCGCGGTGACCAGGATCAGAATACCGAGCAGCACCGACTTGGTTGTTGCCGCGCCCACATAGCCGAGCACCACCTCGAAATACGACACCGGTGCGGAGAGCAGCTCGTAGATCGTGCCCGACCACTTTGGCAGGTAGATGCCAAACGAGGCGTTCGAGATGCTCTCGTTGAGCAACGACAGCATGATCAGGCCGGGGATGATGAAAGCACCGTAGCTCACGCCACCGATATGCCCCATGCGTGAGCCGATCGCGGTGCCGAACACGACGAAGTACAGCGAGGTGGATATCACCGGCGAGGCGATGCTCTGCATCAGCGTGCGAAAAGTGCGCGCCATTTCGAAGCGATAGATCGCACGGACGGCGTGAATATTCATGCGCGCGCCTCCGGTTGGCCGGTTCGCCCGCTTTTTTCCAGCGGCTTAGCGGTATGCACCAGGCTGACGAAAATCTCCTCCAGCGAACTCTCGCTGGAGTGCAGGTCCTTGAAGTCGATACCCAGTTCGCCGAGCTTGCGCAGCAGCGGCGCGATACCGGTCTGCTCGCCCTGCGTGTCGAAGGTGTAGATCAGGGCGCAGCCGTTTTCGCTCAGCTCGAGCGGTAGCTCGGCCAGTGCGGCGGGTATCTGTTCCAGCGGGCTCTGAAGCTGCAGCGTGAGCTGCTTCTTGCCGAGCTTGCGCATCAACACATCCTTGTCTTCGATCAGCACCAGTTCGCCCTTGTTGATCACGCCGATGCGGTCGGCCATTTCCTCGGCTTCCTCGATGTAGTGCGTGGTCAGGATGATGGTGACACCGCTCTCGCGCAGCGCACGCACCATCTGCCACATGTCATGCCGCAACTCGACGTCGACGCCGGCCGTGGGCTCGTCCAAAAAAAGGATGCGCGGTTCGTGCGCCAGCGCCTTGGCGATCAGCACGCGGCGCTTCATGCCGCCGGAAAGCGCCAGGATCTTGCTGTCCTTCTTGTCCCACAGCGACAGGTCGCGCAACACCTTTTCGATATGCGCTGGGTTGGGCGCCTTGCCGAACAGGCCGCGGCTGAAACTCACGGTGGACCACACCGTTTCGAACGCGTCGGTGGAGAGCTCCTGCGGCACCAAGCCAATCTGCGCACGCGCGGCGCGGTAGTTGCGCACGATGTCGTGACCGTCGGCCAGCACCGTGCCGCTTGTGGGCCGAACGATGCCGCAGATGATGCTGATCAGGGTGGTCTTGCCGGCGCCGTTGGGGCCGAGCAGGGCGAGGATCTCGCCGCGTCGGATATCCAGGTCGATATGTTTCAGGGCCACGTGACCGGAGGCGTAAACCTTGCCGAGCCCGCGGATGCTCACGATCGAGGCTGAGGCCTCTGCCGGGGTGATCGAGGTTGCTGAGTTGTGCATGGTGTCTCCACTGACTGACGGAGCATTGTCCTCCTCGCACGAAAAAACCGCAGCCCGTGAGCTGCGGTTTTCCCTGGGTCCATTTCAACTAAATGGCATGCAGGGCGATTACCAGATCTTCACCAGCGTTTCCGGCGAACGGACCATAGCATCGCCGGTCTTGCGCTGGAACGCCTGCACAAACTCCAGCATGTTCGACGGTGCACCAATCGCGCGGAACTGTGCCGGCGCATGCGGATCCGTGTTCAGCAGGTGGGGTACGGAGCAGACGGTGTCGAAGGTCACGGTTAGCGGCTTTTATAACGGTTAGCGGGCGTTGAGTTAGTTGGAATGCAATACATGGTGGCAGAGCCCGTGCCGGCACTATCATCAGCGGATGAATACCTCCGCCGCCATTATTTTTCGCACCGCTGAAGCGGCCGATATCCCGGCCATCGTCGCCCTGGTCGAGTCCGCGTACCGCGGCGAGTCCGGCCTGCGCGGCTGGACCACCGAGTCACACCTGCTCGACGGTCGACGCACCAACAACGAAGACGTTGGCGCCGTCATCAAGCGCCCGCACAGCTGCCTACTGCTGGCGGAGCGTGACGGCCGGCTGATTGCCAGTTGCCACGTCGAGCGGCAGGGCAAGTTCGGCTACTTCGGCATGTTCGCCGTCGACCCGACGCAGCAGGGCGGCGGCTTGGGCAAGGCCGTGCTGGCCGAAGCCGAGCGTCTCGCGCGCGAACGCTGGCAGTGCCGCGCCATGCGCATGACCGTGATCGAGCAACGCAACGAACTCATCGCCTGGTACGAGCGCCGCGGCTATCTGCGCACCGCCGAGTACGAGCCGTTTCCCTATGGCGACGAGCGCTTTGGCATCCCGCGCCGTCCCGATCTGCGCTTCGAAGTGCTGGTGAAAACCTTCGCGAAGCAGCCGGCATGAACGGCTGGATAAAAGTTTGCATCCGCAGCGACATCCTGCCTGGTGAATTCAAGGTCGTATGGGATGGCGACACCGCGATCGCCGTCTACAACATCGACGGCGCGCTCTACGCCATCGAAGACATCTGTTCGCACGATGGCGGTGAACTTGCCGGTGGCGACATACACGGCTTCGAAGTCGAATGCTCACGCCACGGCGCACGCTTCGACCTGCGCACTGGCGCTGTCACCCAGCCACCAGCGTATGAGCCGATCGCGAGCTTTCCGGTGCGAGAAGATGGTGGGGAGATTTGGACGCGCGATGATCGATGAGTAGGGCGCTCAGCGCATCCCGTACTGACATAAACCTAACGAGCTTCGTTGTTGAATGCAGGCACTAACCCATGGAGAGATGCATCATGAAGATGCGAATCGGCGGTATGGCCACGACATGCGTGATGGCGATCAGCCTTGGCTTAGCCTGCGGATCAGTTGGCGCACAGAGCCTGGGTAACCTCGGCGGAAAGCTGGGTGGAGTGCTCCCCGGTGGTGGCCAATCCGGCAGCACGGGTAACGTGGCAGGCATCCTGCAGTACTGCGTCAAAAACAACTATCTGGGGGGCGACTCAGGCGCATCCGGCGTTGCAAGCAAACTGCTCGGCAAGACTGAAGGTGGAGAGAGCAACTCCGATTATTCCAGTGGCGCAGACGGCATCCTCAAGGGCAAAGATGGCAGCACCACGAACCTGAGCAGCATCGGTGGCGGCAACAGCGATATGAAATCGAAGCTGACAACCAAGGCTTGCGGTGTCGTGCTCAAGCAAGGTAAATCGTTCCTGGGAAGCGGCGGATCGTCGTCATCCCTGGGCAAGGCCGGATCGCTGCTGGGACATTGATCGGCGTTCCTGGTTAAAGGGACGGAGGTAGTTAATTACTACGCCATTGGCATCATCAGCTGATTAAACAAGAGCGTGCGCCGGGAGGCCATCGATTTCAGCGCATGGCGGAGAAAACGTTGGGACGACCAGTCAGTCGTACGACCTCAAGGACGACCACGACAAGCATGAGCTAATCATCTGCGATTTTAACTACCGTTGTCCCGTTACCCCTTTTTTAGTGAATAAGGTCGTCTGGTACGGGCACAGCTATCGCCGTCTACAACATCGACGGCGCGATCTACGCCATCGAAGACATATGCTCCCACTGTCGACACCACCAGGTACGCTGGCCGCGTTTGTGCGTGGCAAGCGAACGTCCACTGGGGTTTCGAGGCGTTTTCGTCGGCGTGATTTATGTGCGGATTCGCGTAAGCGTCGAAATACTTTTGCCTAAACCTTCCCGGGGAAGCACGTGAAAGCCAAGGGTCTTCAAAATTGGGAGAAAGTCCGAGCCGGAGGCATGACTCGCTTTGTGCTGCTGAGGGGTGTGCTGTCCTATGGTCTGACGATGTTTATCGTGATGACGTTTATCGTGCACCGTGGTGATTTGGGCACGAGATTCATCGCGATATCCGCGGTGCTGTGGTTTATCGGTGGCGCCGTGTTCGGTGCGCTGACCTGGTTTTTGATGGAGCGGATTTATCGCAACGCCGTACCAAGAATCATTGCCTGAGCCGTCGTAGAAAATCACCAAGAAAGGGAGCGGCGAGTGGGAGCACTAAGAAATAAATTGGGCGAACTGCTGTTGCGTCAGTATTGGGTGACCAGAAGAGATGTGCTGGAAACAGCAGTGATTCCCGGCTGCGGTGGCGTGGTGTTGCTAGGCGACAGCATCACTTGCTTTGGCCGCTGGGACCTGATGTTTCCGACGGTAACAACGCTCAATTTTGGTATTGCCGGCGAACGCTCCGATCAATTGCTGACGCGGCTTGCGCCGATCATCACGGTGAAGCCGAGCAAGCTTTTTCTGTTGATTGGCACCAACGATCTCGCTGCAGGAGCCGAGATCGAGGCTATTGTCGGCAATGTCGACCAACTGATCGAGCGCATAGCCTTGGTGCTGCCGGATTGCGAGATTTACCTGCAGACGGTGATGCCGCGCGCTGAAAAATTTGCGGCACGTATCCGGGAGTTGAATACGGCTTATGCGGTGCTTGCCGTACGGCGCGGGATAACATTGCTTGACCTGTTTCCCCTGTTCGATGACGGTACGGGGAAGATTCGTGCGCAGGTTACTTATGACGATCTGCATCTGAATGGCGCGGGGTACCAGGTGTGGCGGGAAATACTGGAACCGTGCCTTGCCAATTGCCATCGAGGCAGTCCGGGCTGAAGCGAAGATCTCCGAGGTCGGTCTGTTGGATCTACCCTCACTCAACCAGCGCGGCGATCAACTTTAGAAGTGGTAGACAAACGCCAGCGATTCTGAGATCTGCGTAGCTGAGCCAAACCGCGTGACCAGCGGGCTGTCGGCGGCGTTACCGAGCAGGCGGCCGTAGGTCAGGGCCAGCGCCACGCCGGTGTGCTGGCTGGTGGGCACGAAGACGTCGTACTCCAGATCGGCAAGCTGACTGCCGGTGCCGGGACGCCAGGTTGGTACATTCAACAAGCTGGCCTGAGTCGGCGTAATGCCGAAGAAGCGGCTCATCGCCGGTCCATTCATCGCCTGCCAGCGCACTTGCAGCGAATGCTCGATCAACCACACTTTAGGCAGATCCCATTCGGCGTAGACGTTGAGATAGCTGCCTGCGCCATTGATGTCATGGCTGAGGTTGGTGCCGACGTCGATCTGCTTGGTGAGCTGCCATTCCAGATAGCCGCCGGCGGTCAGGCGCGGCGACAGGGGGTTGAGCTTTTCACGCAGCCGCGGGCTCAGGTCATCGGTATCGCGGCCCCACTGATAATCACCAAAAAGGCCGCCGTGCAGCACGCTGCCGCCAATCAGATCGACCTGCAGGCCATCGAGCGTAGACAAACTGACGTGGTCCGGCCACTCGAAGTCTACGTAGGGGATGGGCTCATTGCGATGCGTTTTGGCCCCCGGAAAGCTCGGCAGGCGTTCTATCCCGGCGCCCAGGGCCAGTGTGATGGCATTTGGGTCCGTGGCCGGTTCATCACCGGTATCAGCCAGGCTGGTTGACGACCAAGTCAGGCCCGCCAGCAAGCAACTGGAAAGGAAGCAGGCAGAAAGCTGAACGCGGCGAAAGGGGTGGGTTAGCGGCAGGAAATCGGGCACGGCAAATGGGGGCACGTCGGGAAGGTAGGCTGGACAAGGGTTTGCAAGCATAGGCGATTTGCCCTCCCGGGCGGATGCATACCCTCGGACAGTTGAGATACCATTCGTTAAGTTTTTGAGAAAGGAGGCCGAAAGGGAGCGTTTCTATGCTTCTAACGGTCTCTAGAAGAGTGAACATGCAATGCCCCTGTCCAACTGGACCATCCTGTGCGATTTCGACGGCACCATTTCCGTCGAGGACGTGATCGATTCGCTGCTCGACCGTTTCGGCAAGCCGGGCTGGGAAGTGCTTGAGCAGGACTGGCGCGCCGGCCGCATCGGCTCGCGCGAATGCATGTCGGGCCAGGTGGATCTGTTGAAGATGACCCGCGACGAGCTGGATACGCACTTGGCTGGGCTGTGGATCGACCACGCTTTTCCGGGCTTCGTGGCCAAGGCGCGGGCGCTGAATGTGCCGATCCGCATCGTCAGCGATGGTCTTGACTACGCGATTCACAAGATTCTCGGCCGCTATGGCCTGGACGATCTGCCGTTGGCCGCCAATCATCTGGCGCCCGCGCCGCCGCCGAAAGAGTGGCAGCTGACCTCGCCGTTCCAGGCGGATGGTTGCCGCAGTGGCACCTGCAAGTGCGCCTGCGTGGCGCAGGCCAGAAAGACCGGCGCAAAGACCTTGCTGATCGGCGATGGCGCCTCGGATTTCTGTGCTGCTGACCGCGTCGACTTCGTGTTTGCCAAACATCGCCTGATCGAGCATTGCCGTGCGACCGGCATCGACTACGTGCCGATCACCGGCTTCGAGGATGCACTGGAGTTTCTGCCCAAGCTGCTCGATGGCAGCCTGACCAGCCATTGGCATCACGAGCACGCGCCGGCGCACGCGATCTCCTGATTGCGTTGCACACCGCTATTCTTCTGAACTCCCCCGAATCATTCCGGATCTTTCCCCATGAAAATCGACAAGAACGCCGCCGGCTTCATTGACGACGCGCAGCTGCTCGCCGACGAGGCGAAGTACAGCTCCTTCGGTGACACCGTGCATTACGTGGACCCGCCGAAGATCTTCCGTCACGGCGAAGGCAGCTACATGTTCGACACCGCCGGCACGCCGTTCCTTGATCTGCAGATGTGGTACTCGGCGGTGAACTTCGGCTATGGCAACAAGCGTTTAAACAATGTGCTGAAAGACCAGATCGACCGCCTGCCGCAGGTCGCCAGCCAGTATCTGCACCAGACCCGCATCGAGCTGGCCAAGACGATTGCCGTCGACGCGAAGAAGAAATTCGGTCTGGACGGCCGCGTGCATTTCAACGTCGGTGGCGCGCAGGCGATCGAGGATTCGCTGAAAATCGTGCGCAACGCCTGCAACGGCAAGAGCCTGATGTTTGCCTTTGAAGGCGGCTACCACGGCCGTACGCTGGGCGCCTCGTCGATCACCTCGAGCTACCGCTACCGCCGCCGCTTCGGCCACTTCGGCGAGCGCGCGATGTTCCTGCCGTTCCCGTACCCGTTCCGCCGCCCGAAGGGCATGACGCCGGAAGAATATTCCGACAGCTGCGTGCGTCAGTTCGAGCGTCTGTTCGAGACTGAATACAACGGCGTGTGGGATCCGAAGACCAGCCAATGCGAATATGCGGCGTTCTACGTCGAGCCGATTCAGGGCACCGGCGGTTACGTGATCCCGCCACCGGGCTTCTTCAAGGGCTTGAAGAAGGTGCTCGACAAGTACGGCATCCTGATGGTGTCCGATGAAATCCAGATGGGTTTCTGGCGCACCGGCAAGTTGTGGTCGATCGAGAATTTCGGCGTGACGCCGGATATCGTCGTGTTCGGCAAGGCGCTGACCAACGGCCTGAATCCGCTGTCCGGTCTGTGGGCGCGCGAAGAGCTGATCAACCCGACGATCTTTCCGCCGGGCTCGACCCATTCCACCTTCAACTCCAACCCGCTCGGCACTGCGCTGGGTCTGGAAGTGATCAAGATGGGTTACGAGCTGGACTACGAAACTACGGTGCCGAAGAAGGGCGCACATTTCCTCGACGGCCTGCGCGACCTGCAGAAGAAGCACAAGGAAATCGGCGACGTCGACGGCCTCGGCTTGGCCCTGCGCGCCGAGATCTGCACCGAAGACGGCTTCACGCCGAACAAGGAACTACTCGACAAGATGGTCGACATCGGCCTGGCCGGCGACCTAGAGCACAACGGCAAGAAGATCGGCCTCGTGCTCGACGTGGGCGGCTGGTACAAGAACGTGATCACGTTCGCGCCGTCGCTGGACATCACGCATGAAGAGATTGATCTGGCGATTTCGCTGCTCGACCAGTTGCTGACGAAAGCCAAGAAGGGCTGATGTCCGAGGCGCGTGGTCTACACGCAAAAAGAACCCGGCGATCGCTCGCCGGGTTCTTTTGTTTGCCGCGTCAGGAAAAGTTTTTACGGCGCCCGTTTGAGGGCCAGCACCGCATTGAGCCCGCCGAACGCGAACGAGTTGCTGAGCGCGGCGCGCACCGGCATGTCGCGCGCGACGTTGGGTACGTAGTCCAGGTCGCAGGCCGGATCGACTTCATCGAGATTGGCGGTTGGCGGCACGATGCTATCGCGCATCGCGCTGACCACTGCCACCAGCTCCAGTGCGCCCGAGGCACCCAGCGCATGGCCGTGCATGGACTTGGTCGAGGACACCGCGAGACGATCGGCATGTGCGCCGAAGGCCAGCCGGATCGCGCGGGTTTCGGTGGCGTCGTTGGCCTGCGTGCCGGTGCCGTGCGCATTGATGTAGTCGACATCCTCCGGCGCCAGCTGGGCATCAGCGAGCGCCTGCGTCATCGCCGCCGCGGCGCCGTCCGCGCTGGGCATCACGATATCGGTGGCATCGGCAGTCATGCCGCCGCCGGCCAGTTCGGCCAGGATCGTCGCACCGCGTGCCTGCGCGTGCTCCAGCGATTCCAGTACGAAGATGCCGGCGCCTTCGCCGATCACCAGCCCGCGGCGGTTGATGCTGAAAGGGCGGCAGGTGTCGTCGCTCAGCACACGCATGGCTTCCCAGCCGCGCAGCACAACGTAGCTGATGCAGGCTTCGGTGCCGCCAGCAATGGCGACGTCGGCCATGCCGAAGCGAATCATCTGCGCCGCCTGGATCAGCGCGTGGTTGGCCGAAGCGCAGGCGCTGGCCACCGCGAAGGTCGGACCGCGCAAGCCGTATTTGATGCTGATCTGACTGGCCGATGCGTTGGTCATCACGCGCACGATGCTCAGCGGATGCACGCGGATGGCGTTCTCGGCGTAGAGGCGTCGGCTCTGTTCGTCCTGTGTGGTTTCACCGCCGACGCCGGTGCCGACGATGACGGCCGTGCGTGCGCCAATGGCAGCGTTGCTGAAGTCCAGCCCGGACTGGATGATCGCCTCATCGGCCGCATGCAGGGCAAATTCGGAGGTGCGGTCGAGCTGGGTCAGCGTGCGTTCGTCGATGCCACTGGCCGGATCGAAACTCTCGGGTACCTGCGCAGCCACTTTCACGCGCAGACGTCCGGCGTCCTGATGGCGGAGTGGACCGATGCCACTGCGGCCATCGCGCAATCCCCGCCACAACGTTTCGGCGCCGACACCGAGCGAGCTGACCGCGCCCATGCCGGTAATCACGACACGGCGCGTGGAAACGTTGGGCATTACTTGCTTCCTTCGCCTGCGGCGGCCTTGCTATCGAGCGCGGTCTGCACGGCATCGACCAGACTTTGCGCCGTGTCGCTGTCAAAATTGGCGCCCTGCTGGTCGGGGAAGGTGATGTCGAAATGTTCCTCGATGTCGAAGATCAGCTCGATGGCTTCCAGCGATTCGACCCCCAGATCCTTCAAAGTGGATTCCGGAGTAATCGTGGCCACGTCGATCTTGGCCTGCTTGGCAATGATCTCGAACACCTGCTGCTGGGTCGAATCGTTCATGGCGCGGGTTTCCTTCTGGCAAACGACAACATTACGTGATCATTAGTTTAGGCATTATCGCTTGCATATGTCTTTCATCGCTCAACTCGAACCCGATGCCCTGCTGACGCATTTCATGACCAACCCGCCGATCGGGTTCGCCGTGGAGCTGTCGCCGCAGGGCATGCCGTGCTTTGTGGCGCCGTTCGATCTGCTGACCACGGCGGATGATGAATTGCGTCGACGGGTGGCGGGGCTGCCGCTGTATCGCTGGTGGGGACGGGCGCTGCGCTGGCGCACGCGCTTTGCCGGCACCACCGTGTCGGAATACGCGCCGCTGCCACGCACGGTGTCGCCCATCGCGTTGGCGCAGGGGCTCAAGACTGCCTATGCGCGTGATTGCAAGCTGCTTATCGTGAAGGATATTGCACAGGACTCGCCGCTGCTCAGCGACGCTGACAACCTCTACGCGCGAGCCTTTGCCAGCGCCTGCGAGGCAGAGGGCTACGTTTTGCTGGAAGGCCAGGCGCTGGCCTGGGTGCCAATAGATTTCTCCAGCGGTGACGAATATCTGTCGCGTTTATCATCCGGGCGCCGGAAAAACATCCGGCGCAAGTTGCGCTCGCGCGCCGACCTCGATATCGAGATCGTGAGCACCGGCGACGCACGCTTCGACGACGAGGCAACGCTGACCGAGTTCTATACGTTGTTCGACAACGTCTACGCGCAGAGTGAAATCCACTTCGATCGCCTCAGCGCCGATTTCTTCCGGGTGTTGCTGCGCGATACACAGAGCGGCGGTGTCGTGTTCGTCTATCGCCATGCGGGCCAGATGATTGGCTGGAACCTGTGTTATGAAGAGGGTGGCAAGCTGATCGACAAGTACATCGGCTTTGCCTACCCGCAGGCACGCGAGCACAACCTGTATTTCGTCAGCTGGATGCACAATCTCGACTACGCGCGGCAGCAAGGTTTGACTCATTACGTGGCTGGCTGGACCGATCCCGAAGTGAAATCCTTTCTCGGAGCGAGCATGACATTCACGCGTCATGCGGTATATGCACGTAACCCGATGCTTCGTGCGCTGTTGCGTCGGCTAGGCGGCCATTTCGAGAGTGATCGCCACTGGCAGACCACGGCGGAGGTAAGTGATGCAAAGTCTTGACCATCGTCCCGTTGTGCTCGACATCGACCATTCGGTCGGGCCGCTGCCGCAGCGGCTGGTATTGCCGCTTGAGCACTGGCAGGAATCCATCCGCTTTGGCTGTTCGCTGGCGACCATGCAGCGCTTTCGCACGATGCTGGACGAACTGTTGCCGGAACACTACGGCACGGTATTCATGGGCAGTGGTGATTTTCACCACCTGAGCTGGCCGTTGATCGAACGTCTGCAGACGGATCGGCCAATCCAGGTGGTGGTGCTGGATAACCATCCGGACAACATGCGTTTTCCGTTCGGCGTGCACTGCGGTTCGTGGGTGCGTCGCGTGGCCATGTTGCCGTCGATCAGCCACGTGCATGTACTTGGTATTACCTCGGCGGATATCGGTGCCGGCCATGCGTGGGAAAACTATCTCACGCCGTTGAAGAAGGGCAAGCTCACCTATTGGAATATCGGCGTGGATACCGGCTGGTCGCGCAGGCTTGGCCTCGACAAAGCGTTCCGCGGTTTCGATACGCCCGAGGCGATGGTCGATGCCTTCGTCGAGCTGCAGCGCACGCAAACGTTGCCCAGTTATCTGTCGATCGACAAGGATGCTTTTGCGCCCAACGTGGCGCATACCAATTGGGATCAGGGCAAGCTGCAGGTCGATCACTCGCTGGCGATCATCGACAGTCTGCGCAATGGGCTGGTCGGCAGCGATATCAACGGCGAGGTCTCGCACTATCGCTACAAAGCCTGGTGGAAGCGTCAGCTGTCGGCTATGGATGAGCAGCCCGAGATCGATCCAGCCATGCTGGCCGACTGGCAAGCGCAGCAGCATGCGCTGAATCTGCAACTGCTCGACGGCATCGCTGCACGATCCCGTTGAGGCGTGCTCAGGCGGCGATCTTTTCCAGCGTGCGGCAGATCGTCTCGAAGTCGTTGTCGTCGACCCACAGACTATTGCTGATGCTGAGGCTGCGCGCGGCAAAGTCACGTGCGTTGGGTACGTCCTGTCGTGGGACGATGTCTGCAAGATAGGCGTAATCGGGCAGGGCATCGATATACAGCCGGCTGACACCAAGGCCGGACTGCCACAGTTGGAACAGCGCCGCGTCACGGCGCGTCTGATCGCGCAGCAGCAGAAGAAAGAACGGCCAGGTGCCGTTTTCGCCAGTGGCATCATCGAGCACGTCGATACCGGCAATGTCCCTCAGTCGAGGCAGTCGCCGTTTGGCTTGCGCCGTCAGTCGATCGATAAAGGCTGGCAGTCGTGTGGCCGCATGTGCACCAATCGTCTGGCGCCAGCGACCCACCTTGTGCAGCGGAACGGTCAGCGGGAAATCATCGCCGACCGCACCGACCGGATCCCCTCGGCGCAGCGCACGGCGCAGTGGTTCACCGTAAGCCATGCGCAGGCCGGATGGGCGATACAAGGCCGCGTAGCCGAGCAGTTCGATGGTGCGGCGGCATTCCCAGCCGAGGCGATTCGGCACGACGCGTCTGGACGTCTGTTTCAGGTGCTCGCGCAGGCTCGCATCGCGCGCCAGTAGCAGGCCGCCCTCATAGATCGACAGGCCTTTGCCGGCGGCCAGGCTGAAGAAACCGACATCACCGGTAAGGCCGACGCTGGCTCCGTTGTATCGACCGCCGAGCGTCTGCGCGGCATCCTCGATCACATATGCGCCGACAGCGCGCGCCACAGCAACCGCATCATCAACGTCGGCAATGCGGCCGGCCAGATGGGTCGGGATGATCGCCAGCGTCTGTTCGTCGCAGACTCTACGAAGTTCGGTCGGGTCCAGATCGAAATGGCCGGCGCGCACGTCGCAGAGCTGCAATTCCAGTCCGGCCTGATGCACGGCGATGGCGACCAGCGGACAGGTAAACGCCGGTACGACCACGCGACGACGCTGTGGCTGCAGCTCGCGCAGGGCGATCAGCGTGACCAGCAGGCAGGCGGTGCCGGAACATTCGAGCTGCAGCGCGGGGACACCGATCTGGACGGCTATATCCGCGGCGAGCGTGGCGGCTCCAGGCCGCAGATCGGCCAGCGTCAGCGGTAGCCCGGCAGTGGGGGGGATTTCCTGTTGGCGGATAGGCAGCATGCGGGCAGGGTAGCGCGAGACGTCAGCTTCGCGTGGCCGAGTCGGCTTCTTCGGGTTCGGGTACATGTTCATGGCTTTCGGCGAAGCCAAGACAGACGATGCCCGCGAGAATCGCCAGCGCGCCCAGCACGCGGCCGAGCGTGAGATGTTCGTTGAACAGCCAGACCGACAGCAGCATCACCGAGACCACCTCCAGATGCGACGCGGCAAACGCCGGTCCGATCGGCGCATGCTTGAGCAAGGTCATCCAGGTAAAAAACGCGCCGATGTAACCGATGACGGCGCCATATACCCACGGGTGCGTGAAAATGCGCAGCAGCCACGCCACATTGGCTTCGACCGGCAGCGCGTGATTGCCGGCGTATTTGAAGCTGATGGCACCGATACTGTCGAACAGCATCAGCAGCAGAAAGCCGAGCAGATAGAACGTGCCGCGCTTCATCCGACCGCTCCGACGATGGCCACGCCGAGTGTCACCAGCAAGATGCCACTCAACCGCAGTCGGGTGAGCTTTTCGCCAAACAGGAAATGGCCGGCGACCATGATCGCGACGATGTTGATCGAGCCGAGCAGGATGGCTTCGGACAGCGGCAGCAGCGACAGAAAGGCGATCCAGATCAGGAACTCGAACACGTAGCTGCCGATGCCCAGCCAGATCCATGGCCGTCTGGCCATGTATAGCCAACGCGCAATGCCATCACCGGCGGCCTGATCACCGGCAGCTGCCTTGAACGCGAGCTGGCCCACCGTGTCGATGATCACGTTGAGCAGCCATAGCACGGCGATAAGCGGCGAGATGGTGTTGGCGACTGACATCAGAGGTTGATCACCATCGTTGTTGCCCTGATCAGGCGGCGACGCATGGCACGGTTTCACCGGCGGCGATGGATTCGAAGAAAACGGCCGAGCGCTCGATCAGCGTGCGCCGTTCCTTGTCGATCGTAATCATGTGGTAGCTGTCTTTCAGCAGCAGCAGCTCGACCGGCGCGCTGACTTCACGCATCACGAGCTCGGCATTTTTTATGCTGGCCACGTCGTCTTCGCTCGCGTGCGCCACCAGGCACGGCGCGACCACCTGCGACAACCGCTGGCGCACATCGGCAGCAAGTTCATACATGTCAGCCAGCGAATACCACGGGTTGCCTGGCAGGCCAGCTGCCGCGCTGTCGCCGCCAAGCATGGCGGTGCTGATCTGCGCGCGCAGGCGTTCGTCGCGGATGCCATACGGCGGCGCTTCCATAAAGCTGCGGTTGCGACCGATGCCGAGCTTCTTGAACAGCGGCAGCAGAAACGACAGTCGCGCCACCGCCGGAATGCTCCAGCCGTCGTAGCGAAACGTGGCGCCGTAAACGCCCACACCGCAGACTTGCTCTGGTCGTTCGGCAGCCAGCTTCAGCGCCAGCAGGGCGCCCATCGAAAGGCCGCCGACAAACAGGTGATCGACCTTGCTGCGCAGTTCATCGGCGGCTTTCTCGACGCTGGCATACCAGTCATGCCAACCGGTAGCGAGCAGGTCCTCGACATCGCCGCAATGGCCAGCCAGCTGCATGCCGTGCACGGTAAAGCCGGCGCGGTTGAGGCCCTTGCCAAGCAGCTTCATCTCCATCGGCGTGCCGGTCAGGCCGTGGATCAGCAGCACGCCGCTGCGCCCGCCTTCGAAGAAAAAGTCAGTCTGCTGGATCACACGATGGCCCCGTACCTGATAGATCGCGAGTGTTCAGACGCCGCGATACTTGATGTGAAAGTATCGCAAATGGCAGTTTCCTCAGTCTTTCGGCGCCGGCTGCTGCGTATTGGCGGCGGCAAAGCGCACCAGGACGCGTTGGCCGATGCGCAGATTTCGGGTTTGATCGGCGTCGGGCTGGTCAAAGGCCAGTACGCATTCCACCGTGCGCGAATTGGCGCGCACCTGCGGATCGTTTTCCAGTGTTGCGGGGCCGTAAACGCCACCGATACGCAACACGTGTGCGCTCCAGTGATTATTCGACGCATCGTTATTGGCGGAGACGTCCGCGTGCATGCCCACCTGAATTACACCGACAAAGCTCTCGTTGAGCTCGGCGCGGACGATGCGCGGCTTACTAGGCAGCAGGGTGAACAGTGGGCCGGATGACGGCGACACGGTGGCACCGGGCTGCGCGGAGACTTCGACCACGTCCGCGTCGAACGGTGCGATCAGGCTGCGCTGTTTCAATTCATAACGTGCTTCGGCCAGTTTCTGGTTGGCCATGCTCACCGAGGCGCGATCGGTCTCTTGTTCGGCGTTGATCTGTGCGGCGGCTTCGCGCGCGTCGTCAGCACTCTGGCCGTCGCCGGCACCGGCCGCTACGGCAGCGGTCAGGCGCTGTGCGCGCAGTTTCGCGGCGGCCTGTTTGACGGCCAGCAGTTTCAGTTGTGCCTGCGCCTGCTCCAGTTGAGCCTGCGCGGCATCGATCGCCAGCGTGGCAGGTTCAGTATCGAGCGAGGCGAGCAGCTGGCCCTGTTTGACATGGTCACCTTCATGCACGGCGACCTTGGCCAGCGTGCCCTCGCGTGGCATCGACAGAGTCAGCAGACCACCTTCGATATCCACCTTGCCACGCGCCACAGCAGCGTAAGGCGACACGGGGGCGGGCTTGGCGGCTGCGTCGTCGGCAGGTTTCGAGCACGCGCCGAGCAGCATCGAGGTGGCCAGGGCCAGTCCGCCCAGCCGGGTGATCTGCCCAAGCCGGGCCAGAGGCCCCGGCATCGCGTCGCGCGCGAAAGAGGGCGAAGGGAGGGTGAACGGTTTCATGAGGAAATTCCCTTGCTGGCGCTGACCGGCGCGTGGTTGCGCTGATCGCTGAGAATGCGGCCATCTTCCATCGCCAGCACACGATCGGCGTGGACGACGAGACGGGGATCGTGGCTGACGCACAACACGGTGGTGCCATGCGTGCGGGCGATGCGATGCAGGGTGTCGATGATCATCTGGCCATTGGCCGCGTCCAGCGCGCTGGTCGGCTCATCGGCGAACAGTAGCTCCGGTTTCTTGGCCAGTGCACGGGCGATTGCCACACGCTGCTTTTCACCGCCGGAGAGTTCGGATGGACGCAGCTTCATCCGGTGCGACAGGCCGACTTCTTCCAGCGAAGCGCGCGCACGTTCGCGCGCTTCATTGCGCGACAGGCCCATATGATTCAGCGGCAGCTCGACCTGTTCAAACGCGTTGAGCGCGGGAAACA
>Ga0302311_10000750_pt1 | contig 39329 bp, 40 predicted proteins | sample III_Palsa_N1_3_FD_200449 | JGI IMG/M metagenome (GOLD analysis project Ga0302311, IMG submission 200449) | Peat permafrost microbial communities from Stordalen Mire near Abisko, Sweden - III_Palsa_N1_3 | ecosystem: Environmental > Terrestrial > Soil > Palsa > Peat permafrost | place: Sweden... | reverse complement strand
GGGAAGACGCCCCGGCCCTCTACAATGCCATCGCCGACGAGGCGATCATCGACAAGCTGCCCGGTTCGCCCTGGCCCTATCGCGAGCAGGATGCCGAGGCGTTCCTGCTGCGTGATCGCGCGTCCGACGATTTGCCCGAGCTGCTGATCTACGCCCGCACGCGCGGCGCGCCAAAGCTGGTCGGCGGGATCGCGCTGCGCGAGACCGAGGACGAGGAGGCCGCCGAGCTCGATTACTGGATCGCGCGGCCCTGCTGGGGACTCGGCTTTGCCACCGAGGCGGGGCAGGCCATCGTCGGTATGGCGCGCGACGGGTTGCGGCTCAAATCGCTGCGCTCGGGGCATTTTCCGGACAATCCGGCGTCGGGGCGCGTGCTCGAAAAACTCGGCTTCGTGCCGACCGGCGAGACACAGAAGCGCTGGAGCGCGGTGCGTGGCGGCGAGGTCGATTGCGTGATGTACGCGCACGCGGGCTGAGGACCTAGACATCCATATATAGCCTATCGCTCCTGCGCAGGCAGGGGCCCATCACCCTTCCGAAGCCCTACGCGGTGCAGCAGCAGGAGATAGGCCCCTGCCTGCGCAGGGGCGACGGGAGATGGAGGATAGGCACGGTCATCCTCGAGCGCCCCGCCCCCAGGGGTGGCACCGTGCGCACAAAAAGTGTATGCGCACCGCTTCAACCGTCTTCACCGTCATAGCGGCGAAGGCCGACCCCTGCCCGCGACGATGCGGACGGGGTGCCGGTCGTCGCCGATATGGCGCTTTTCCGCGTCCGGACCCGTCATGCATTTCCTCGACCAGGCCAAAGTCTATATGAGCTCCGGCGCCGGCGGCCCCGGCGCAGTGAGCTTCCGGCGTGAAAAGTTCATGGAATATGGCGGCCCCGACGGCGGCAATGGCGGCAAGGGCGGCGACATCATCTTCGAGGCGGTGCCCGGCCTCAACACGCTGATCGACTTCCGCTACACGCAGCATTTCCGAGCACCGCGCGGCAAGGGCGGATCGGGCTCCAACCGCACCGGCCCCGGCGGCAAGGACCTCATCATCCGCGTTCCCGTCGGCACGCAATTGCTCGACGACGACCGCGAGACCGTGCTCGCCGACTTCACCGTGCCGGGCCAGCAGCAGGTCTTCTTGCGAGGCGGCGATGGCGGTCGCGGCAATCTCAGCTACAAGACCTCGACCAACCGCGCCCCGCGCCAGCACGGGCCAGGCTGGCCGGGCGAGGAGATGTGGGTGTGGCTGCGGCTCAAGCTGCTCGCCGATGCGGGCCTGGTCGGCCTCCCGAATGCGGGCAAGTCGACCTTCATCAACGCGGTGAGCAACGCCAAGGCCAAGGTCGGCGACTATCCGTTCACCACGGTGCGCCCGCAGCTGGGCGTCGTCAGCCACCGCGACCGCGAGTTCGTGATCGCCGACATTCCCGGCCTGATCGAGGGCGCCGCCGATGGCGCGGGCATCGGCGACCGCTTCCTGGGGCATATCGAGCGTTGCCGCGTGCTGCTGCACCTGGTCGATGCGACCGGCGACGATCCGATCGAGACCTATCATATCGTGCGCGGCGAGCTCGACGCCTATGGTGGTGGGCTCGTCGACAAGCCCGAGGTGCTCGCGCTCAACAAGGTCGACGCTGTCGACGACAAGACGCGCTCCAAGCTGATGAAGGCGCTCAAGAAGGCGAGCGGGGTGGATCCCTTCCCGCTTTCGGGTGCGAGCGGCGAAGGATTGACCGTCGTGCTCGACAAATTGGTCGATGCGATCGGGCCGATGGGTGGTACGTCCGAACTCAGCGCCCAGTCGAGCGCTTCGACCGAAGAAGAGCCCTGGTCCCCATTGTGAGACGCCGGGCAACCGCTTAAGCGCTGCCCTCTCCTTCTCCGTCGTCCCGGCGGAAGCTGGGACCCATGGATATGGCGCGCTGTCAGGAGCGGACCCATCGCATCTATGGGTCCCGGTTTTCGCCGGGACGACGACACAGGTTCCGATTGTTCATGACCCGCGCCGATCGTTTCGCCCCCGCATCCTGTCCCCGGCTGGTCGTCAAGATCGGATCGGCGTTGCTGGTCGACCCCGACGGCAGCGTCCGGCGCGACTGGCTGGCGGGCGTCGTCGCGGATATCGCCGCGCGCCATCGCAGCGGGCAGCGCGTAATCGTGGTGTCGTCGGGCGCGATCGCGCTGGGGGCGCGCCGGCTCGGGCTGCCGCATGGTGGGCGGGCCTGTCTCGAGGATGCGCAGGCCGCTGCCGCAACGGGGCAAATCGCGCTGTCGCAGCTTTGGGCCGAACTGTTGGCCGGCGAAGGCCTGACGGCGGCACAGATGCTGCTGACGCTCGACGATCTCGAGGATCGCCGCCGCTATCTCAACGCCAGCGCCACCGTCGCGCGGCTGCTCGCGCTGGGCGTGGTGCCTGTGGTCAACGAGAATGACACGGTGGCGACTGAAGAAATCCGTTTCGGCGACAACGATAGGCTCGCCGCACGCGTCGCGCAGGCGGCGGAAGCCGGCGGCGTGATCCTGCTGTCCGACGTCGACGGCCTCTACACCGCCAACCCCGGCAGCGATCCCGAAGCACAATTGATCGACGAGGTGACGACGCTGGACGATTCGATCATGGCGATGGCGGACGGTGGATCGGCCTCGGGAATGGGATCGGGCGGAATGCGCGCCAAACTCCAGGCGGCAAGGATCGCGCATGCAGCAGGCGCGCACCTCGCGATCGTCGGCGGGCGGCGCGAGCATCCGCTCGCCGCCTTCGATGCCGACGGGCGCGGAACGATCTTCCCCGCATCGGGCGGCAGCGGCGCGCGCAAGGCCTGGCTCGCGGGCCGGCTGACCGCGCATGGCCGCATCCTGATCGATGCGGGCGCGACGCACGCACTGGCTGGCGGCGCGAGCCTGCTGGCGGCGGGCGCGACCGCGATCGAGGGCGGTTTTTCGCGCGGCGACGTGATCGACATCGTCGGGCCCGAGGGCCGCGCCGTCGCGCGCGGGCTGACCGAATATGATGCGAGCGAGGCCAAGCTGATCGCAGGCCGGCGCAGCGCCGAGCTGGCCACGATTCTGGGCTACGCGCCGCGCTCGGCGCTGGTCCACCGCGACCATATGGTGCTGTTGTGAAAGTTTTCTCCACCCACCCGCTGTGCTCCGGCGCAGGCCGGAGCGTTGCGTGGCAAGCGCGCCGCAACCTTCCCGATGCTCCGGCCTGCGCCGGAGCACAGGTCGATCGGGAAGCAGAATCGGCATGAGAAACCGGTTTCGCACGCTCGCGGTCACCGGCGGCACCGGCTTCGTCGGGCGCCACCTGATCGACGCCGCGCTGTCGCAGGGCCATCTCGTCCGCGCGCTGACCCGCGCGCCGCGCCCGCCGCGCGATGGCGTCCACTGGATCTACGGTTCGCTGGAAAAGACGCAGGCGCTGCAGCAGCTCGTCGCGGGTGCCGATGCCGTCGTGCATGTCGCGGGCGTGATCAACGCGGCGGACCGCGCGGGGTTCGCCATCGGCAATGTCGAGGGCACGATGGCGATCGTCGATGCGACGCGCGCGGCCGGCATCCGCCGCTTCGTCCATGTCTCGTCGCTCGCCGCACGCGAGCCCAGGCTCAGCGACTATGGCTGGTCCAAGGCACGCGCGGAAATCATCGTCGCCGCCTCGGCGCTCGACTGGACGATCGTGCGCCCGCCCGCGGTGTTCGGCCCCGGCGACCGCGAGATGCTCGAGCTGTTCCGCGCCGCGACGCGCGGGCTGGTGCCGCTTCCGCCGGGGGGGCGGCTGTCGGTGATCGCGGCGCAGGACCTGGTGCGGCTGCTGCTCGCCATCCTGCCCGACGACGACGACAGCCAGGCGGCGATCTACGAACCCGACGACGGCCGCCCGCACGGCTGGGCACATGGCGAGTTCGCGCAGGCGATCGGTCATGCGGTCGGCCGGCGCGTGCGCCCGCAGCCCGTCCCCGCCTGGGTGATGCACGCCGGCGCCAAGCTCGACGCGATGGTGCGTGGCCCCAACGCCAAGCTCACCGCCGATCGCGTCCGCTATTTCCTGCACGACAATTGGGTCGTGAACCCCGATTTCCGCCCGCCCGCGCATCTGTGGCGCGCGCAGCTCGCGACGCTCGACGCGCTCGCGGTGGCCGCCGAAAGCTACCGCGAGGAGGGGCTGCTGCGTTGATGCCCCCTTCCCGCCGCATTCGCTTGGCAAGCGCAGGCAGCAAAGTTTAAGGATTGGCCATGACGACCCGCGACGACACCTTCGCCAAGGTGACAGCCCTGATCGAGCCCTTCAACAAGAAGGCCTTGCCGCTCACCGACGACGTCCGCTTCGCGCAGGACCTCGAATGGGACAGCCTGACCGTGATGGATTTCGTGGCGGCGGTGGAGGATGATTTCGACATCATCATCACGATGAACATGCAGGCCGAGATCGAGACGATCGGCCAGCTCGTCGACGCCGTCGAAAAGCTCAAGGCATGACCGACGCCGGCACGCTGCGCGAGGATGCGCCGGTCGAGGCGCTCGAGCATCCCTCCGCCCCCGATCTCCTGGCCAAATTCGATCCGCTGATCGCCGAGCGCCAGGCGCTGCTCGATACCGGCGTGCGCGATCCGTTCGCGATCGTGATGACCAAGGTGCTGTCGCCGACCGAGGCGATCATCGGCAACAGGCCGACGATCCTGCTCGGCACCTACAATTACATGGGCATGACCTTCGACGCCGACGTGATCGCGGCGGGCAAGGCGGCGCTCGACGAGTTCGGCGCGGGCACCACCGGCAGTCGCGTGCTCAACGGCACCTATCAGGGCCACCGCGAGTGCGAGGACGCGCTCAAGGAGTTCTACGGCATGGACCATGCCATCGTCTTCTCGACGGGCTATCAGGCCAATCTCGGGATGATCTCGACGCTCGCCGGCAAGGGCGACTACATCATCCTCGACGCCGACAGCCACGCCTCGATCTACGACGGCTGCTGGCTGGGCAATGCCGAGATCGTCCGCTTCCGCCACAACAGCGTCGAGGATCTCGACAAGCGGCTGGGGCGGCTTCCCAAGGACGCCGGCAAGCTCGTCGTGCTCGAGGGTGTCTATTCGATGCTCGGCGACATCGCGCCGCTGAAAGAGATGGTCGCGGTCGCCAAGAAGCATGGTGCGATGATCCTGTGCGACGAAGCGCACGGCATGGGCTTCTTCGGCGAGCATGGTCGCGGCGTGTTCGAGGAAGCGGGCGTGCAGGACGACATCGATTTCGTCGTCGGCACCTTCTCCAAGTCGGTCGGCACGGTCGGCGGCTTCTGCGTCTCCAATCATCCCAAGTTCGAGGTGCTGCGCCTCGTCTGCCGGCCCTACGTGTTCACTGCCTCGCTGCCGCCCTCGGTGGTCGCGACCGCCGCAACGTCGATCCGCAAGCTGATGCACGCGGGCGAGAAGCGCGAGCGGCTTTGGAAGAACAGCAAGCGGCTGCACCAGGGCCTGCGCGATCTCGGCTTCACGCTCGGCACCAAGAGCGCGGAATCGGCGATCATCGCGGTGATCCTGTCCGATCAGACGCAGGCGGTCGGCATGTGGCAGGCGCTGCTCGAGCTCGGCCTCTACGTCAACATGGCGCGCCCGCCCGCGACGCCGGCGGGCACCTATCTGCTGCGCTGCTCGCTGTGCGCCGAGCATCGCGACGAGCAGGTCGGCCAGATCATCGAGATGTTCAGCCAGGCCGGGCGCGCGGTAGGGTGCATCGCACAGGGCTGAGCCCCCCTCCATCGGAAGCTCGGTGTCCCTTAACGTGAGTCGGTGGATGTTACTTTTCCGCTAACCATTTCGGCGGTAGAATAGCGCCATGGGCGTGGGCGACACCGAGCGGATCGACCAGAATGTCTATTCCGACGACGGCGATGCGCCGCGCCGCTGGCTGACGCCCTCCAGCATCGCGGTGCTGATCGGCGCATTGGTCGCCGCCGCGCTCGTCATCCTGCTCATCGTCCAGGTCGGCCGCTCCAACGCCGCGCGCGACGAGGCGCTCGAGATGGAGCGCCACAGCTACGACGTGATGCTCGTCACGCGCTCGGTCGACAGCGCGATGGCGCGCGCCGAGGCTGCACTCGGCCGTTTCGCGACCAGCGCCGATCGCGGCATGGGCACCAGCTATTACAACGACTGGCTCGATGCCGGCACGCAGATCGGCCAGCTTGAAACGCTGGTCGGGCGCGACCCGCAAGAGGTCGCGCTGGTCCGCCAGCTGCGCGATCTTTATACCACGCGCGGATCCGAGCTCGGGCTGACCGCGACGCGCGCCTATTACCGCCAGGGCTGGCCAGCGCTGCTGCTGTTCAACAATGCCGGCCATTCCAAGCTGATCCCGCAGATCGATCGCACGCTGACCGCGATCTCGGATCATGAACGTACGGTGCTGGAGGCGCGCTTCGATGCGTCCGACGCGGCATCGAGCCTGTCCAACAAGCTGGTCACACTGCTGTCGCTGGTCGGCGTCGCGCTGATCGCGGGCGCGGGCGTGCTCGCCTGGGCGACATGGTCGGCGATCCGCACGCAGCGCCGGGCAAGCGAAGAGGCCGAGGCGGCCGACGATCGCGCGACCTGGCTCGAACATGCCGTCTCCGAACGCACGCGCGCGCTCACCGAGTCCAACGACCGGCTGCAGCGCGAGATGGGCGAGCGCGCGACCGCCGAGGCGCAGCTCCGCCAGATGCAGAAGATGGAGGCGGTCGGCCAGCTAACCGGAGGCATCGCGCATGATTTCAACAACATGCTCGCGGTCGTCGTCGGCGGCCTCGATCTGGCGCGGCGGCGCCTGACGGTCGAGGCCGACGAGGTCGGACGCCATATCGACAACGCCATGGAGGGCGCCAACCGCGCCGCCGCGCTCACCCGCCGCCTGCTCGGATTCGCGCGTGCCGAGCCGCTGCTGCCCGAGGCGATCGATGCCGGCGCGCTGATCGAAGGCATGTCCGAACTGCTCGATCGCACGCTCGGCGAGCGCATCGTCGTCGAGACGCATGTCGCCTTCGATGCCTGGCCGGTGTGGGTCGATCCGCTCCAGCTCGAGAATGCGCTGCTCAATCTCGCGGTCAATGCGCGCGACGCGATGGAGGGGACGGGCACGCTCGTCATCGCGGTCGACAATGTCGTGCTCGCGCACGGCGAGATCGGCGAGACGGCGGCGGGCGATCATGTCCGTATCGCGGTGACCGACACCGGCTGCGGGATGCCGCCCAAGGTGCAGGAACGTGTGTTCGAGCCCTTCTTCACCACCAAGCCCGTGGGCAAGGGCACGGGGCTAGGCCTGAGCCAGATCTTCGGCTTCGTCCGTCAATCCGAAGGCGACGTCGCGATCCGGTCTGTCGTTGGTGAAGGCACGACGGTGTCGCTCTATCTGCCGCGCGGCAGGGCGATGAGCCAGATTGCACCGGCGCGGATCGAGGCGGTGCGGGCGCCTGCCCCGCCGGTATCGTCGCGTCATCGCACCGCGCCCGGCGACGCCGAACCCGTGCTGATCGTCGAGGACGATCCGCGCGTGCGCGTCGCGACCAGCGATGCGATCGAGGAACTGGGCTATGCACCGATCGCCTGTGCCAGCGGCGAAGAGGCGCTCGCCCTGCTCGATACGCGGCACGACGTCCGGTTGATGATCAGCGACGTGGTGATGCCGGGAATGACCGGACCGGAACTCTGCGCGGTGGTGCGCGCGCGCTATCCGCAGATCGCGATCGTCTTCGTCACCGGCTATGCGGGCGAGGCGGGCGACGGCGGCGAACTGGAAGGCGAAACGGTGCTGCGCAAGCCGTTCACCATCGCCGCGCTCGAACGCGCAGTCGCCGGCGCGCTCAGCGCACCGCTCCCCGCATCAGGAGCCGCGGCAGCAGGGTGAGCGCACCCAAGATCGGCCAGCGCCGCTGCCACGGCCTGATCGTCATCGCGGTGCCGGCATGGCGATTGATCTTCCACACCAGATAATCGAGGCCGCCCGCAAAGGTCGCGCTGGCCTTGGCCAGGCGCAGCAGCGTCAGCCGCTTGCCGCGACGCTGCATCGTTCGCCACCGTCGCCGTAGCGCATCCGGCGAAGCGTAGTTCGCTACCTCGCCATCCGATCCGACACCGTGCTTCCGGGAGATTTCGGCAAGCGCCGCCAGTGCGAAAATTTCGTATCGAGCCGGGTCGTAATCGATGATCGACTTGCCCCGCCCCGCCCGCTCGGCGCGAAGCTCGGCGGCGTAGGTCAGTTCGAAACCGCGTCGCCAGATATCGATCGGTCCGTGCTTCCCGTCGGGCTCGAGCATCGGCACCGTCAGTCGAAAGAGTGTGACGATCGCGTCGCTGACGCTCGCGACCGCCAGCCTGCGCGCCTCATCGTCGGCCACCCAGGCTAGCCGAACCGGTTGCGCGAACCGCGCCCATACCGAGACGTTATCCGCCTCGGGCCGGCACAGCCGCGCGAAATCTTGCTCGCTCAGCACGGCATATTTGCAGGTCAGCCCGTCGGCCTCGAACGGGAAGACATTGGGCGGGATCAGCCGGTTGGCGGTCGCCATCCAGCCCTTGCCGTAGGCTGCGCGATAGTCGGACACGATCAGGTAGAAATCGAGCATCAGCCCATCAAGCTGCTTCTCGCGCAGGCATGATCCGTAGAACAGCACCGCCCGCGCCGCCTGCGGATAGAGCGCCGCCACCGCCGCCGCCAGCGCTTCCGCGCGCGGTTCGACGGGTTCGGCCAGCTCGGCCGCAACAAGCGATCGAAGATCTTCGACCATCGGCTGCGCGACTATCCGGCGCGGCTCACGCAGCGAGGCTGAGGAACGGGACGGGTGCAGTCGGCGTCAGCACGATCGGGCGGCCCGCGCGCGACTCGAACAGTTCGCCGTCGAGGATCACGCTCGACGACCCCTCGATGCGGATCTCGTCGCCGCGCTCGATATGCAGGCCCTTGATCGGGTTGCGCCCGAGGCGGCCGAACACGCTCGCCAGCGTCGCGCCGACCAACGAACCCGCATTCTGCTCGACCATCATCAGCTGCAGCGCGCCGACGGTGCCGCCCTGTGCCTGTTTCCAGCCGAGCACGAGCTTGTGCAGAGTGGTGACGATCATCACCGCAAAAGTGCCCGTCAGCACGCCGCCCTTGATCACCGATACCGAGATCGGGTTGGACTTGGGCGGCAGGAAGGCGGCACGGATACCGAATATCATCGAGACGAGCAGCGCGAGGCCGGTCAGCAAATGGCTGAGCCCGTTGGGCAGTCCCAGCGGATAGATTTTGTTGCGGCAATAGAGCATCGAATCGGCAAGCCCCGCGCCGCCCAGGAACATGCCCAGCACCGGCCGCGCGCCGATTTCGCCATGCGTCAGCGCGATCAGCTCGCGCGCGACGATATGCGGCGCCATGTCCTCGCCAGCGATCTCCATGATCCGGGCGAGCGCCTGCAACGGGTCGCCGACCGCGCCGAGATCGAGCGCGATCAGGTTGGTCTTGCCATTGGGCAGCACCGCGACCGGCGGCGGCGTCACACCGAAGTGATCGCCGTGATAGAGCTCGGTCAGCGTCGCCTGCACGGTGCCGTCGCCGCCGTTGATGACGAGGATCTTCGGCCGCACGCGCGCGATCGTGCGGAGCGCGTCGCCGATCTGCGCGACATCCTCGACCTCATAGTGGAAGACGTCGCGATGTTCGGCGCAGAAGGCGCGGATGCGCGGCAGCAGCGAGCGGTTACCCGTCGAGTTCGGATTGGAGAGAAGCGCTACGCGGGCCATCAGCCGACCGCCGCGACGGGTTCGAACGAGGCGCCCGACAGATAATTGAGCACGATCGGCACGACGCGCACGCCGTGCCCGACCGCGACCACCACCTGATCCGGCGCAGGCTTGCGCCTGAACATCAGATCGAACAGCGAAAGATGCGGATTGCCCGATAGGCCACCGCCATCCGAACGCCCGGCGTGGTTGTCGCCGTCGATATCGTGCCGCACCGAGACCGCATAGCGGCCGGGCGCGGGCACGGGCACGCAGATATCGAGCGCACCGGCAGGCGGCACGCGCAGTTCGATCCGTTTCAGATAGCTGCCCTTGTCGAAATAATGGCCGGGATCACCGCCATAGGATTGCACGCGCACCACCCCGGTACGCTGCTTGAAGCCGACGACATGGACAAGCATCGCGGGCTGCCCGCTCGTGCAGACGTCCGCGAACGGCCCTGCGGGAACAGCACCAACCGCGGCCGGCAGCACCATCACGGCGGCCAGCATCACGGCACCGGCGCCGATCCGCACTTTGGACATGACCTTGCATCTCCCGGAAGCTATAGGCGTGGAGCAACGACACGGGGCGTTCGCACCCGCCTGTTTCCACCCTGTGCTAGATCGGTCGCAAATGCGGCCGGAAGATGGTCATGAGGCGTCCAAACCTTGAGATTTCTGACGCTGACCGACCGCTACATCGCTAGGCTGATCGTCGTGCCCCTGGTCTCGACGCTCGTGCTCGCCGCGATGCTGCTGCTGCTCGACAAGATGCTGAAGCTGTTCGACTTTGTCGTGCGCGAAGGCGGGCCGGTGAGCGTGGTGTGGAAGATGCTCGCCAACACGCTGCCCGAATATATGTCGCTGGGCGTGCCGATCGGGCTGATGCTGGGCACGCTGCTCGCGTTCCGGCGCCTGGCGATGTCCTCCGAGCTCGACGTGCTGCGCGGTCTCGGCTGGAGCTACGGCCGGCTGCTGCGCGTGCCCTATCTGTTCGCGTTCGTGCTGGCATTGGTCAATCTCGGCATCGTCGGTTTCGTCGAGCCCTATTCGCAATATGCCTATGAAGGGCTGCGCTACGAGCTGCGTTCGGGCGCGCTCGGTGCCTCGATCAAGGTCGGCGAGTTCACCAAGCTCGGCAAGAAGGACACGCTGCGGATCGAACATAGCCAGAATGGCGGGCGCGACCTGGCCGGCATCTTCGTCCACACCGAAGGCGAGGGCGGCAAGGTCTCCGCGGTGACCGCCGAGACCGGGAGCTTCTTCGGCACCGACGATCCCGACACGATCATCTTCCGGCTGCACAAGGGCGTGCTGGTCTCCAACGCCCCCGGCTTCAAGACACCGCGCGTGCTGACCTTCACCAGCCAGGATCTGCCGATCGCGCTGCCCAAGATCGACAATTTCCGTCAGCGCGGGATCAAGAACGAGGAACTGACGATGCCCGAGCTGGTCCGCACCGGGCGGAGCGGCAAGGTGACCAAGGCGGAGCGCATCCAGAGCCGCGCGGAGTTCCACTTCCGCATGGTCGAGGTCGCGATCATGTTCCTGCTGCCGCTGCTCTCGGTGGCGCTGGCGGTGCCGCCCAAGCGATCGAGTTCGGCGCTCGGCGTCTTCCTGTCGATCGTGATGGTGGTGACCTACCACAAGATCAACCAATATGCCGCCGCGGTGGCGGCACTCGGCAAGATCAACCCGATCATTGCGCTGTGGCTGCCGTTCCTGCTGTTCTCGCTGCTGATCTGGTGGATGTACCATACGCTCGCGCACAAGCCCGGCGGCCAGCCGATCGGCGCGCTCGAGCGCGTCGCGGCGCGGACCGGCAAGGCGGTCCGCCGCTGGACGCGCTTCGGCCACCATCGGATCCAGATACCGGCATGAAACTCGCCCCCGAATTCCAGTTCTTCCCGTCGCGGACGCTCGGCTGGTACATGGCGCGCAACTTCCTGGTGAAGACGCTCGCCGTGCTCGCAGCGCTCGTGTTCGTGCTGCAGACGCTCGATCTGCTCGGCGAATCGGGCGACATCCTCGCCTATCCGGGCAACGGCCAGCATCAGCTATGGCATTATGTCGCGCTGCGCGTGCCGCAGCTGATCGCCTTCTTGCTGCCCTTCTCGGTGCTGCTCGGCACGCTGATCACGCTGGTGACGCTCAATCAGAACAGCGAAGTGATCGCGATGAAGGCGGGCGGCGTCTCCGCGCACCAGATTCTCGCTCCGCTCGTACTCGCCAGCCTGGGGATCGCGGGGCTGTCGTTCGTGTTCAACGAACGGCTAGTGACGCGCGCGACCGCGACGCTCGATGCTTGGCAGGATGTCGACTATGGCCCGATCGCCAAGGGCCACGCCAATCCCGCCAACGTCTGGGTGCGCGACGGCGACGACATCGTCCATGCCAATCAGGTGACCGGCAAGGGCGCCGGCGTGCAGCTGATCGGCGTCACCGTCTACGATCGCGACGGTGGCGAGCTGCGCCGCATCTTCCAGGCGCCGTCGGCCACCGTGCAGCCGGGCGGCGGCTGGATCGCGCCCAAGACGACGATGTTCGACGTCGTCTCGGGCAACGAGCTGGCGATGGCGCGCTACCGATTCGGCAAGCACATCACCTCGGACCAGTTCACGCTGGCCGACGTCTCGGCCGACGAGCGCTCGCTGACCGATCTCGCCACCGCGATCAACCAGCTCGAATCCGCAGGGCGCCCGACCGGTCCGCTCGAGACCGGCTGGTGGCACAAGCTGTCGGGGCCGCTCTCCTCGATGCTGATGCCGCTGCTTGCGGGTGTCGCCGCCTTTGGGCTGGCGCGTTCGGGCCAGCTGTTCCTGCGCGCGGTGATCGGCATGGCGCTCGGCTTCGCCTATTTCGTCGCGGACAATTTCGCGGTCGCGATGGGCAATCTCGGCGCCTACCCGCCCTTCCTCGCCGCCTGGGCGCCGTTCCTGCTGTTCCTGCTGATCGGCGAAACCGTCCTGATCCGCACCGAGGAATAGGCGTCGAAAAGACGCTTACGGATGTAACCTACCAACCGTCCAACTATATGACGGTCGTGCTAGACGCAGACCAATCAGGGCGCCATCGCCGCGGCGCTGCCCAAAAGGTGCCGCATTGCGAGGCCAAAGGCGGAGCTTGGGGAGTTTGGTCTCCCGAGCCAAGTCGAACGAGCCACCTTCGAGGACGAGTGATACCGTGAACACCACCACGATCCGCCGCACCGGCTTCTGGTCGCAATCACATCATCTCGACCGGATGACGCTCAAGGAACTGGTGTTCGCCTATCTGCAGTATCCCGCGATCATCCTCTATCTCGGCCTCGCCGCGGTGGGAATCGGCGCGTGGATCTACCACCCCGCCTCGACCAGCGGAACGCTGCTGTCGGTCGCGGCGGCGGTGCTGCTGTTCCCCGTCGTCTGGTACGTGCTGCACCGCTGGGTGCTGCATTCGCGCTGGATGTGGAAGGTGAACTTCCTCGCCGCGACGTGGAAGCGCATCCACTATGATCACCATCAGGATCCCAATCATCTGGAAGTGCTGTTCGGATCGCCGATGAACGTCGTGCCAACCGTTGCCTTCTCGACGATCCCGGTCGGCTACCTCATCGCCGGGCCCGGCGGCGCTGCCGCAGCTTTCGCGACGGGGATGATCCAGACCTGCGTCAACGAGTTCTTCCACTGCATCCAGCACCTTGCCTACAAGCCGAAAAACAAGTGGCTGCTGCACATGAAGCAGCGCCACATGGAGCATCATTTCCACGACGAGACGGGCAATTTCGGCATCACAAATTTCTGGTGGGATCGTCTTGGCCGCACCTATTATCCGGGCGCCGCCAGCCGCAAGAAGAGCCCGACCGTGTTCAACCTCGGCTATACCGACGAGGTTGCGGAGGCTTATCCCAAGGTGCGAGACTTGTCGGGCGGCGTGATCGCCACCGCTGAGTTCCGCCAGCGCAACAAGGGCACGCTCGATCGCGCGGCGTGACGAAGAAATCGCTTAATCACGCCGGTCGTTTCGCATAGAGCCGCCGCGCATACAGCGAAGGGAAAGTGGCATCATGGCGGGCGAGATCAGCTTCATCGAGGCGAAGAGCACGGCCGAGAAGAAGCGCTTCGTCGAACTCGCCTTCCGCCTCAATCGCGCCGATCCCGTCTGGGTCCCCCCGCTCCGCGACGAGGTAATGGGGCTGATCACGCCGGGCAAGAACCCTTGGTTCGGCCACGGCCATGCCGCCTTCTTCCTCGCGCGGCGCGACGGCAAGGATGTCGGCCGCATCTCGGCGCAGGTCGATCATCTCTGGGCGACGATGCCTGCCGAACAGGGCGGCGGTCCGGGTATCGGCAATTTCGGCATGTTCGAGGCGGAGGACGCCGCAGTCGGTGCCGCGCTGATCGCGCACGCCGAAGCCTGGCTGCGCGCCGAGGGGATGACGCGCGCGCTCGGGCCGATCTCGATCTCGATCTGGGACGAGCCCGGCCTGCTCGTCCACGGCCACGACCATTCGCCGACCGTCATGATGGGCCACAACAAGCCGATCTACCAAAGCTGGATCGAGGCGGCGGGCTATACCAAGATCAAGGACCTGATCACCTACGATCTCGACATCACCAAGCCCTTCCCGCCGCTGATCCAGCGCATCGTCGCATCCGGCGAGCGCAATCCGCGGATTACCGTGCGGATGGTCGACAAGAAGAAATTCGCCGAGGAAGCTTCGCTGATCCTCTCGCTGCTCAACGATGCCTGGTCGGGCAACTGGGGCTTCGTGCCACTGACCGACGACGAGATCGCCTATGCCGGCAAGAAGCTCAAGCCGATCGTGTTCAACGAGCTGATCCGCATCGCCGAGGTGGAAGGCGAACCCGTCGCCTTCATGATGACGCTGCCCGACATCAACGAAATGCAGATGGACCTCGACGGCAAGCTGTTCCCGTTCGGCTTCATCAAGCTGTTGTGGCGGCTCAACGGCGGCTTCTCGGGCAAGCCGACGGTGGGCACGGTGCGCGTTCCGCTGATGGGGGTGAAGCGCTCGCTCCAGGCGACCCGGCTGGCCTCGCAACTCGCCTTCATCATGATCGAATATATCCGCGCCGCCTCGGTCGAGCATTTCGGTGCCTCGCGCGCCGAGATCGGCTGGGTGCTCGAGGACAATCAGGGTATGGTCTCGATCGCCCATGCGATCGACAGCACGATGAACCGCACCTACCGTATCTACGACAAGGCGCTCTGAGCCGGACTTATTTGTCGAGACTGTAGGCGGGTATCGTCGGCGAGAGCTGCGCATCGCGGATGCGGAGCGCGATATCGGTAGCGACGATCAGCAGCAGCACGATCGCCGCGAGCGTGGCGCGATGCCGGCGCTCGATCCGCGCGAGCGGCCATACGGCGGCACCGACGAGCAGCGATAGCAGCGTCATCGCAGGCGCGAGCGGGGCACCGACGCCCAGGAAGAGGAGATGCGCGAGCGGCAGCAATGGCGCGCCGACGAGCACCGCGGCGACCGCCGCGATCGCTGCACTCGACGGGCGCACGAACGCCGCGTCGGTCCACGCGACCAGCGCGCCGGCGACCGCAAGAATGAGCGCGGGCCAGGCGAAGATCCATGCCGCAAGCGGCGCCTTCGCCTGAAGCCCGATCGCGATGAGCAACACGAGCCCGATCGCGCCCAGCCAGCCCCCCCAGCGTGTCGCGCCGCCTCGCGCCGCATACCAGCCGGTTGCCACGCCGATCACTGCCGCGAGCGATACCAGCCCGTGCGGCGCACCCAGTTTCCAGCAGAGCAGCGCAAGCAGCAGCGTGGGCAGGACGCCGAGGATCCGCATGCGGCAACGCCCGAGCATCAGGAAGCCGAGCAACACCGCCAGGCCCGACAGCACCGCCTGCCATTCGAGCATCGGCAACGCCGCGAGCCGGTCGTAATAATTGGGATGCCGCGCGCTGCCCGACAGCAGGTTGAGCGCCGTCAGCGCCAGGGCGCCATGCACGACCAACCATACCGCCGCGCCGGCACCCTCCGCCACATCAGCCGGCTTGACCTGTCGCCCACGCGCAGCGCCCGCCCAGGCCAGGCCCAGCGCGGCGGCAGCACCAAGCAGGATCAGCCAGCCGGTGCCGATCGCGTAGTGGATCAGGCCGTGGCCGGCGAGATCGAAGAACACCGCATCACGCCCCGACACCGGCAATCTGGGCGCGAACGCCAGCGCGGCCACGATGCCGAGCGCCTGCGTGCCTAGATCCTGCAGCGTACGCGGATCGAGCCGATCGGCGGTCGCGCGCGGCGAATGGTAATATTGCCCGCGACCCAGCATCGCGAAGTTGAAGCCAGGCAGGCCTCGTTCGCGCGTAACCGTGAAATCGGTATCGTTGGGCATCAGTCGATAGGCGAGCACCGCCATCGAATTGGCGACCGAATGCGGGACGCTCCTGGCCAGCAGCGCGATCATATCAGCGTTGCCAGCCCCCGTCTCGAACATCGTGGCGCGGCCCCCTGCCCCCCGCGACTCGAGGTTGACGACGACGCCGACATGATTGGCGACGCCGTCGGCGGGCCAGAAGGCACGCGCGCCCGACAGTCCGATCTCCTCGCCGTCGGTGAAGACTATGACGATGTCGCGCGCCGGCGTTCCCCTGGCACGGATCGCACGCAGCAGTTCGAGGATGGCGGCGACGCCCGCGCTGTCGTCCGCGCCGCCGGGCGAGCCCCACACGGTGTCCATATGTGCCATCACCGCGACCGCGGGCAGCGTGCGGTCGCGACCGGGGAGCACGCCGACCAGATCGACCAACTCGGTCGCGGGGCTGGCCTGCGGATTCCACCGGTGCAGCGTCGCATAGCCTCGCGGATCGATCAGATACCGGCGCTCCTCGGTCACGATACCGAGCGCATGCAGCCGGCTCGCGAGATAGCCACGCACACGCGCATTGTCCGCGCTTGCGACCGGATGCGGCCGCATCGCGATCGTGCGGACGTCCGCCATCGCACGCTCGGCGGAGAAGGCGGTCGCCGGCGCGGAGGCGGGCAGCACCGCAGGGGGCTGCGCGGCGCGGATGCCGATCCACAGGATGGCAAGGATCGCGACGACGAGCGCCACGATCCGGGCGACGCCCGCCATGCCCGTCTTCGCGTCTTCGGGCGTGGCGATCAGCGCAGCTCCACCCAGGTCGGCGCATGATCGCTGGCCTTCTCGCGCCCGCGCACCGCCTTGTCGACGTCGGCGTCGATCAGCCGATCGGTGGCCTGCGGGCTGAGCAGCAGATGATCGATGCGGAAGCCCGCATCGCGTGCCCAGGCACCCGCCTGATAGTCCCAGAAGGTGTAGAGCCGCGTCGGTTCGGGATGGCGCGCGCGGATCGCGTCGGTCCAGCCCTGGAAGGTCAAGCGGCGCAGCGCGGCGCGGCTCTCCGGCTGGGTCAGCGCATCGTCCGCCATCGCACGCACCGAGAAGGTGTCGATGTCCTTGGGAATGACGTTGTAGTCGCCCGCCAGCACCACCGGCTTCTCCTCGACGAGCAGCATCGCGGCATGATCGATCAGCCGGTCCATCCAGGCGAGCTTGTAGTCGAACTTGGGACCGGGCTGCGGGTTGCCGTTGGGCAGGTAGATCGAGGCGATCACCACGCCGTCGATCTCGGCCTCGATATAGCGGCTGTGCGTCTCGTCGGGATCGTCGGGGAGCCCGCGTCGTCGCTCGACGGGTTGTTCGCCCCTGGCGAGGATCGCGACGCCGTTGAATCCCTTCTGGCCATGCCAGATCGCGCCGTAGCCCGCCGCCTCGATCGCCTGGACCGGGATCCGCTCGCCGTCGGCCTTAAGCTCTTGCAGGCAGGCGACATCGGGCCTGGTCTCGTCCAGCCACTCGAGCAACCGGGGCAGGCGGGCGTTGATACCGTTGACGTTGTAGGTGGCGATCCGCATCGCGGGGTTCTAGCGGGCTCGCGGCAGGATCGGAAGCGTCAGATCGAGAAGCTCGATCCGCATCCGCAGCCCGACGCCGCCTGCGGGTTCTCGACCTTGAACGCCGCGCCGCCGAGCGATTCGACATAATCGACCGACGCGCCGCGCACGAGATCGAGGCTGACCGGATCGACGACCAGCGTCACGCCGTCGCGAACCGCTAGGATGTCGCCGGCGTCGGGCGCCTCGGCGAGCCCGAAGACATATTGGAAACCCGCGCAGCCGCCACCGTCGACCGACAGGCGCAGCATCGCGGGCTTGCCCTGCTTGGCCGCGATCGCGGCGACGCGGGCGGCGGCAGCGGTGGTGATGTCGATCGCGGCGGTTTCGGTCATGGTGCGTAGATAAGCCTCTCGGCCGCACCATTCAATCCGCGCGGCCGGTTTGCCCGGATCAGTCGGAATCGGGGTCCGCGGGGCCACCCATCGCCATCTGCGGCGTGCCGTCATGCGTGGGGGCGGTGCGGTTCTGCAGCGCGGTCATGTAATCGGCGGTCTGCAGGAAGGGCATCGGGTTGACTGCACGGCCATCGATGCGGACCTCGTAATGGAGATGGCTACCCGTCGAGCGGCCGGTCGAGCCCATCAGCGCGATCAGGTCGCCGCGGTGGACGTGCTGGCCCGAATGCACGAGAATCTGCGACAGGTGACCGTAGCGCGTCTCGATGCCCTTGCCATGCTCGAGCTGGACGAGATTGCCATAGCCGCCATAGGTACGCTCGGCGCGGCCGACATAGCCGTCGGCGGTGGCATAGACCGGCGTGCCGATCGGCGCCGCCATATCGAGCCCCGGGTGCATCTCGCCGCCGCCGCCGAAAGGATTGCCGCGCACGCCGAAGCCCGATGTGTAGCGGAAGTCGCGCACCGGCTTCTGCGACGGCACCGAGACGAGCCCGCCATGCGGCACCGCGTCCATCTTCTTCCAGCCGTCGAACAGCGAGCGGAACATCGGATCGGCATGTGCGCCAAGGCCTGCGGTAGAGACCGCGTCGAATGCGCCGACCGAGGCCGTCGCCGTCGCTACGACGGGTTCGGCGGCGATCACCGGTGCGGCGAAAGCGACGCCTGCCGCCAGCATCACAATTTTCAGGACATCGCGCGATCGCGGAAACCTATCGGTGCTTACGACGTTATCGCTGGAGCCAAGATTGAACTTCACGATGTTCCCCACCTGGACATTTTGATGGTGCGAGACGCGGGTCTCGACCGGAGTTTTTGGTATCGCCACCCACGGAAAGCCCCTCCCGATCGCGATCGTTAACATCTGACCGGATCAGGCGGGTGTCGCAAGTGTGTCGTAATAGTCCAGCGTCAAACCGGCCGCTTGGCGCGCCGAGACGTTGAAAGGTGGCCGCACCAGCCCCGGAAAGCGCGCCGAAAGAAGCGTTTGCCATGCTTTCGCAGGCTCGACGCGCGTGATCGCGCAGCAGGATCGGAACCAGCGCGCGCCGATCGCGACATGGCGGATCTCGTCGGTGAAGATGCGCGTCAGGATGCGTCCGGAGCGGGCATCCCCGTTCGCCTCGAACCGCTCGACCGTCGCCGGCGTGACGTCGAGCCCCCGCGCCTCGAGTGCCATCGGCACGACGGCGAGCCGCGCCGGCAGATCGTCGCGCGTCTTCTCGGCGGCTTCCCACAGGCCACCATGCGCCGGCAGCACGCCGTAACCCGAGCCCAGCGTGCGGAGGCGCCGATCGAGCATCGCGAAGTGCATCGCTTCGTCCGCGCCCACGCTCAGCCAGTCGTCGACGAAGTCGCGCGACAACCCATCCCCAAACCGTCCGGCGCAATCGAAGGCGAGATCGATCGCGACATATTCGATGTGCGCGAAGGCGTGAAGCATCGCGATCCGCGTCCGCTCGGAGCCGCCGCGCTTGCGCCGCGGCAGATCGCGCGGCGCGACGAGCAGCGGATGCGCCGGGCGCGGCGGTGTATCGGGCATCGCGACGTCGAAGCGGTGTGCAAGCGTGCCGCCTCGCCACGCGCGTGTCGCCGCGCGCGCCGCCATCGCCTTCTCGCGCGGATCGGCGGTGAGCAAGACCGCGCGACACGCCTGACCGATCGTCGTCGCCGCGCCGACCGCCGGCCGTCCGACGCGCGTCATCGCCCGGCCAGCGCCTCGGCCGCCTCAAGCACTTGCTGCGCGTGGCCGGGCACCTTCACCTTGCGCCAGATCCCGACGATCAGACCGTTTGCGTCGATCAGGAAGGTCGCGCGGTCGATCCCCATATATTTACGGCCATAGAGGCTTTTCTCGATCCACGTGCCGAATGCCGCGCACACGCTGTCGTCGACATCGGTCGCGAGGCCGATCGTGAGATCATGCTTGGTCGCGAACCTGACGTGCTGCGCCGGGCTGTTCTTGGAGACGCCCAGGATGTCGACGCCCACGCTGTCGAAAACCGGCTTGAGCGCGGAGAAATCCTTGGCCTCCGTGGTACAGCCGGGCGTGTCGTCCTTAGGATAGAAATAGAGGACGAGCGGGCGACCGCGCAGCTGTGTCAACGTGAGCGTACCACCATCGGGGGTGGCGAGCGCGACATCGGGCACGAGGTCGCCGACTTGCAGGCCGCGGGGTTGCGGGTCGCCGGACTGCGGGTCGCTGGCCATCATCGCTCTCCTGCTTCGCCGGCGATGTGCCGCCAGGCGTCGCCGACGCTTTGCCGCGCCCGATCGAGCGCGGCAAGCAGCGCGGGCCAGTCGGGCATCGCGCAGGCCCGCGCGATCGCGTCGCGCGCGGCGGGTCCGGGCTCGGCGGCGCTGGGCGCGATCAGCCGCATCGTGACGAGCAGCCGCGTCAGCAGATCATGCGCCGCCAGCAGCGGCGCGGGCAACAGACCGGCCTCGACGAGCCGCGCGATCGCCACGCCCAGCCGCGGATCGAAGCCGATACGGTAGTTGAGCTGCGTGACGTGGACGAGAAATTCGAGATCGACCAGCCCGCCCGGCATCAGCTTGACGTCGAGCGGACCGGCAGGCGGTTTGTGCGTGGCGATGTCGTGTCGCATCTTCACCGCATCGGCGACGAGGCCCGCCGGGTCGCGATCGCTGTGCAGCGTCTCGCCGACGATCGCGTCGAGCGCCGCACGCGCAGGCGCGGACCCGAACGCGCTGCGCGCGCGGGCGAGCGCCATATGCTCCCACGTCCAGGCATTTTCGCGCTGGTAGCGCGCGAAACTGTCAAGCGAGACCGCGAGCAGCCCCTGCGCGCCCGATGGCCGTAGCCGCGTGTCGATCTCGTAGAGCGGCCCCGCCGCGGTCGGCACCGACAGCGCGGCAGTCACACGCTGCCCGAGGCGGTTGAAATAATGGGTGGCGCCGAGCGACTTGCGCCCATCCGATTCGGCGAGATGATCGCCAGTGAACAGGAAGACGAGATCGAGATCGGAAGCATGCGTCAGCGCCGCCCCCCCAAAGCGGCCGAGCGCGAGGACCAGCAGTTCGCCTCCCGGCACGCGACCATGTACGGTCTCAAACTCGGCGATCGTCGCATGCGCCAGCGCGTCGAGCGCACCTTCCGCGATCCGCGCGTAGCCGCCCGCGACGTCGAGCGGATCGCGCGCCGCCGAGACGATCTGCACGCCCTGCGCGAACCGCAACTCGCCGACCTCGCGACGGACGCGATCGAGCAGCGATTGATAATCCTCGCCGCCCGCCCCCGCGAAGCCGCGTGCCAGCGTGCCGACGTCGGCAGGCGGATCGAGCGCGCTGGCGTCGATTAGTCCGTCGATCAGATCGGGGCGCCGCGCGAGCATGTCCGCAAGCGTCGGCGCGAGGCTGAGCACGTCGCAGACCAGCCGCGCCAGCGGCGGCCGCGCTTCGAGCAGGCGAAAGAGATTAATCGCGCTGGGTAGCCTCGCGATCATGTCGTCGAAGCGGTTGAGCGCCATCGCCGGATCGGGCGCGGCACCCAGCGCCGCGACCAGCCCGGGCAGCACCGCCTCGAGCGCCTCCTGCGCCGCAGCCGATCGCAGCGAGCGCGTGCCGCCGCCGCGCCAATGCGCGATCCGCGCCGCCGCCCCCTCGGCATCGCCGAAACCCGCCGCCGACAACGCCGCCAGGAGATCGGGCGCGCGGGCAGGCAACGTGCGATCCTCGGGCGCATCGAGCGCGTCGTAAATGTGCCCCACCCGCTCGACATGCGGCCGCAACGCGTCGAGCAGTGCGGCGCCGTCGCGACGCCCGTCGAGCAACGCCACGCCGTCGAGCTCTTCCATATCCCTGGGCAGGCTGTGCGTCTGGCGATCCTCGACCATCTGGAGCCGATGCTCGGTGGTGCGGTAGAGCCGATAGGCGAGCGCCAGCTCGTCCGCGTCGGCGGGATCGATCCGCCCCGCGCCGCCGAGCGCGGCCAGTGCGTCGAGCGTGGCGGGCGTGCGCAGCGCGGGCTCGCGGCCCCCGTGGATCAGCTGGTGGATCTGCGCGAAGAACTCGATCTCGCGGATGCCGCCCTGCCCGCGCTTGAGATCGTAGCCGGGCCCGAAGCGCTGGCCCGCGGCATAATGGCCACGGATACGCCGCGACAATGCGCGGATCTCACCGATCGCGCCGAAATCGAGCGCGCGGCGCCACACGAACGGCCGGATCGTATCGAGAAAGCGCGCTCCCAGCGCGGTATCGCCCGCCGCGGCACGCGCGCGGATGAACGCCGCGCGTTCCCACGGCAGCGCGCTCGATTCATAATACGCGATTGCCGCCGACACCGGCAGCGCCAGCGGCGTCGCCTCGGGCGCGGGCCGCAACCGCAGGTCGACGCGGAAGACATAGCCGTCGCCGTCGATCGTCTGGAGCAGTTCGACGACACGCCGCGCGATCCGCACCGCCGCCTCGACCGGCTCCTCGCGCGCGCGGCGGGGCAGCGTGTCGGGATCGAAGATCAGGATCGGATCGATGTCCGACGAATAATTGAGCTCGCGACTGCCGTGTTTGCCGAGCGCGAGCGCGGCGAAGCCCGTCGGCGCGGCATCGGGCGTCCGCTCGGCGATCGCGGCGCGGATCGCGGTATCGAGCGCGCTATCCGCGAAGTCGGACAGGTGTCGGGTCACCGTCTCGAGCGAAAGCAGCCCCGACAGGTCGCCGACCGCCAGCGCCAGCGCCAGCCGCCGCTTCTCGCCGCGCAGCATTACGGCGACGCCCGTCTCCGCATCGCGCGGACGGGATGCCAGCCGCAGCGCAGCGTCCAGATCGCCCGACTCCAGCGCGCCTGCGACCGCGGTCTCGCGCCGCGCCAGACGGCGCAGGTAGGGCGCGTGATCGCGGGCACGGGCCAAAGCACCGATTACCGCATCGGGCTGTCCGGGGATGACATCGACACCGCTCATCACAGCGGGATGCCGGGCTGACGCGCCGCGCGCAACCCAAGCGCGGCTTCGGCGTTAAGCCCATATGGTCGGACGGGATTTCAAATCGGCAAATGAACAGGATGCCCGCATTGCCGGGACATTCGGTTTCGTGCCCGCGCCCACCGCCGACGACGGCGTACGCAATGCATTGCGTGGTGCTTTCGCCTGCGCGAAAGACACGCCCGACGATTTCGACAGCTTGCTCGCGCGGCTCCGCTAGGCGCCGCGCGCTACCGCATCAGCGACCGGGGCCATCCCGGCTGAGATCGTCGACCTGATCCATGATCGTCTGCAGTGCCGTGGTATTCGGATCGGTCGCATAGGTGCGCCGCGAAGGCAGCTTCCCCTCCGACAGCAGTGCCTCGAGCGCGACGCGACCGCGTGCGACGCGGCTTTTGATTGTGCCGACCGCACAGCCGCAAATCTCGGCCGCCTCCTCATAGGCGAAGCCACCCGCACCGACGAGGATCAGCGCCTCGCGCTGCGGTTGCGGGAGATGCAGCAACGCGCGCTGCATATCGCCAAGCTCGACATGGCGATCCTGGCTCGCCGGCGCCGCAAGCAGCTTGGAGGCGGTGATCTCGTCCCATTCGCCCTTGAAGCGCGCGCGGCGCATCTGGCTGAGGAAGAGGTTGCGCAGGATGATGAAGGTCCAGGCGCGCATGTTCGTGCCTGCCTGAAAGCGCTGGCGTGCCGCCCACGCCTTGAGCAGCGTCTCCTGCACCAGATCGTCGGCGAGATCACGGTTGCCCGACAGCGACCGGCCGAACGCACGCAGATGCGGAATGACCTGCGCGAGCTGGGTCTTGAACTCGTTATCTGGGAGCGGAGTGTGGACGTAGGGGACTTCCTCGTCGGCACCGTCTTCCACATCCTGCGGAACGTCAGTCATCATCGGTCCCGTCGGCTCCCTGGCGGAATTGATCGCGTCATTCAGTCCGCGAAGATAGGCGCGCGAAAGCGACAGCGCCAGTGGCGTTGTCGCTTTCGCGTTATTAGCGGTTGATAAACAACAGGATGGCGAAGATCACGATGATCGCCGCCAGAGAGATGCCAAGCACATAGCGGACCGTCTTGGTCTTCTGTCCGCCCTGGGCCTCGGTGGCGGACAGATGCGTCTGCTTATCGTCCATCACCGCTCTCCCGATCGTTACGCATGCCAACGTCGGGCCGGCGTCGCGGTTCCGCTCAGGCGGGGACCGTCGACGTGTCGAAGAACAGTGCCTGCGCGATCGCCGCCTTCACGGTCGAGCGCTGGAACGGCTTGGTGATCAGGAAGGTCGGCTCGGGCCGCTCGCCGGTAAGCAGGCGCTCGGGGAAGGCGGTGATGAAGATCACGGGAACCTCGAACTGCGCGAGGATGTCCTTGACCGCATCGATGCCCGAGCTGTCGTCGGCGAGCTGGATGTCGGCGAGCACGAGGCCCGGACGACGCGCCATCGCCTGCGCCACCGCCTCGTCGCGCGTGACCGCGACGCCGGTGACGCCGTGGCCGAGATCGCGCACGATGGTCTCGAGATCCATCGCGATGATTGGCTCGTCCTCGATGATCAGCACGTCGGCATGCGTCTGCCGCTCGATCTCGGTCAGCGCGTCGGCGACGAGCGTGTCGACCTCCTCGGTATCGACGCCGATCAGATAGGCGGCGTCCTCGCTGGTGAAGCCCTCCATCGCGGTGAGCAGCAGCGCCTGACGCGAGCGCGGCGTGATTCGCGCGAGTCGCGCTTGGGCGATCACCTCGGGCTGGGCATTGTCCTGCCCGCCGTCGACGCCGGTCTCGACATTGGCAGACGACCAGATCGCCTGGAACGTCCGATAGAGGCCGAGCCGCGGATCGACGTCGCGCGGAAAATCTTCCGGTGCCGCAACGATCGCCTCGAGCGCGGCACGGACATAGGCATCACCCTGTTTCTGGGTGCCGGTGAGTGCGCGCGCATAGCGGCGAACGAACGGCAGATGCGGCGCAAGATCTTGTCCAAGCGACATATTTTCTTCCCAACTCCTGTGCAGAGCCCCAATTGGCCCAGCGCCGGATCCGCATGTCGAAATGCGCCCCGCCCCTGTGATGACCGCCCCGCAATCAATGGTTCATCAAGGGGTGGAACCATCGTGCGACTTTTTTGTTTCCACGGCCACGCGACGAATTTATCGCAGCGCGTCAGTTGACCGCCTGGGTGGTTCAGTAGCAGGCCTGGATCGAGGATGGCAGGGGGATGGGGCACGTTGGCTTTGAGTGACGAAAAGAAGGCGAAGCGATCCAACGCTGGCGCCCCCGCAGGTAAGCAGGACGGGGTCACCGCGGACCGCGATGTCGGTCACGCGCTACGCTCCGTCTATGCCAAGACGGTGAGCGAGGACGTGCCATCCGAATTGCTGGACCTTCTGGGCAAGCTTAGCTGACGGGCGTGCCCCCGGAGCTGCCATCGCGTCCCGTGCCGCCACCCTCACCGATGCTGCGTTCGTTTTCGCGGCTTTCCACCAGTATCAAGATCCTGATCATATTGTCGCTTGCGCTGCTGCCGCTCGGGCTGATCGCGTCCCTGGCATCGATCGAGACCGCCAAGGCGAGCCGCGCCAATCGCGAGGCCGCGACGCACCTGCTCGCCACCGACAGCGCCGAGCGGTTCAATCTCTACATCGACCAGACCGCCGCACTGCTGCACGCCGCGCAGCGGCAGGGTAGCGCGGGCTGCCGCCGCGCGATCGCCGCGATGGACGCCCCCGATGCGGCGGTCGCGATCTTCGCCGTCACGGGCAAGCTCGTCTGTTCGAGCCGTCCGCTGACCGCGACCCTGCCGATGCATCCGGCCGGCGCCCTGCCGATCGCGACGATCGACGGCGACGAACAGGCGGTGCGGGTGATCGCGAGCGCGAGCGACGTGCCTGGCTGGGCGCTTGCCGTACTGCCCAAGACGCTCCTCGCCAGGTCGCTCCATCCGCACGCGATCGACGGCAGCTATGCGCTGCGTTTGCGCGATGCTGCAGGACAGGAGCTTTCGCTCGCGACGATCGAGACGGTGCCGCTGGGGCACGAGATGCTCGCCGCGCTGCCGATCGCCGGCGGCCAGCTGCAGCTGGCGATGACGATCGCCAACCCGCCGCTCAGCGCCAACGAAATCCTGCTCACGCTGCTGCCGATCCTGATGTGGGTCGCAGCGGCGGCGATCGGCTGGCTCGTCGTCGATCGGCTGATCCTGCGTCCGCTCGATGCGATGCAGGACGCGGTCGATCGCTATCGGCTCACCGGACGGTTCGAGACGCCGCCGCTGACCACGCCCGCACTCGAGATACGCACGCTCGGCCAGGCCTTCCAGCGCGCCGCACAGACGATCACACGGCATGAGGCCGAGCTGGAGGAAGGGCTCGCCCGCCAGACCAAGCTGACCCGCGAGGTCCATCACCGCGTCAAGAACAACCTGCAGGTCGTCGCCAGCCTGCTCAACATCCACGCGCGCGGTGCGCATACGATCGAGGCCAGCGACGCCTATGCGACGATCCAGCGCCGGGTCGATGCGCTCGCGCTGGTCCACCGTAGCCATTTCGCCGAGCTCGAAGTGAACCAGGGCATCGCGCTGAGGCCATTGATCGGCGAACTCGCCGCCAATCTGCGCGGTTCGATCTCCGCCAAGAGCAAGCCTCCCGTCATCAGCCTCGACCTCGGCCTGTTCCATGTCCAGCAGGATGCCGCCGTGTCGGTCGCGTTCCTGCTGGTCGAGCTGATCGAGACGGCGATGACGCGGCTGCCCGGCACGACCATCGCGATCGCGCTGCACGCCGTCGCCGATCGCCCGGACCGCGCACGGCTTTCGGTGCGATCCCCCGCACTCTCGCGCGCCGCGGCACCGATCGACGACCATTTCGAATTGTTCGAGCGCGTCGTCGGCGGCCTCGCCCGTCAGATCCGTGCGCCGCTCGATCGCGACGACGATCTCGGCTCCGCGACGATCGAGATCATGGTGCTCGACGAAGCGACGCGCGCCGGCGCGCTCGGCTGAGCGGAAGACGAATCGGATATTTTTGCAGGCGGCTGGAACTGCGTCCGATTTTGCCCGTTTTACTCTTCGGATAGCGACCTTTTGCCCCCCCGCTCTCGCTATCCAATAACACCCGGGCCCGGTTGCCCCGTCCTTCCCCCCCCAGGACGGCGCAACCGGGCCCAATTTGTTTGCGGTCCGCACGCCAAGTTGCGGTAATGCGCGGAACTATTGTTTCGGGGACGCATTCTCCATCCGACGACGACGCATCACGCTCGTCAGGCAAGGAGCAAAGTCATGGTTCGCAAGATTCTGATGGTTGGACTGATCGCTGGAACGTTCGCGGTGTCGGCCTGCAATACGGTTGCCGGTGCCGGCAAGGACGTGTCGTCGGTCGGTCATGCGACCACCAAGGCGGCCGACAGCAACAAGTAAGTCGGTTTCGAACCACGAAAGGGCGTCGCCGGAAACGGCGGCGCCTTTTTGGTATCATTCGGCGGCTTCCGCCTCTCGTGCGCGGCGGCGCTCGGTGAACCAGATCGCGATCAGCGCGAATTCGTAGAGCAGCACCAGCGGCACCGCGAGCAGCAGCATCGAGACGACGTCGGGCGGCGCGAGCAACGCCGCCACCCCGAAGATCGCGACGACCGCGTAGCGCCTGCCCTTCACCAATTGCGTCCGCGTCACGATGCCGGCGCGCTCAAGCAGCATCAGCAGCACCGGCAGCAGGAAGGCGACACCGAAGCCGAACAGGAATTTGGTGACGAACGCCAGATAATTGCCGATCGCGGGCAGCGCCTCCTGCTGGATCCCGCCGACATTGCCCTGGAAGCCCAGCAGGAAGTGCAGCGCCAGCGGCATCGCCATGTAATAGGCCATCGCCGCGCCCGACAGGAACAGCACCGGCGTCAGCACCAGGAACGGCAGCAGCGCGCGCTTCTCCTTCTTGTAGAGCCCGGGCGCCACAAACCGCCAGACCTGGTTGGCGATCACCGGGAAGCTCAGCATGATCGCCGAGAACAGCGCGACCTTGAGCTTGGCGAAAAACGCCTCGAATATGTCGGTGTAGATCAGCTTGCCCTGCCCCGCGCGCAGCAACGGCTGGACGAGGAAGGCGAAGATGTGCTCGGCGAAATAATAGCAGAAGCAGAACGCCAGTCCGAGCGCGCCGAACGCCCAGATCAGCCGACGACGCAGCTCGATCAGATGCTCGAGCAGCGGCGCGCGCGTGTCGTCGAGATCGTCCTCGCCCCCGATCATCACTCAGGCCGGACGCTGGGGTTCGGCGGGCGACGCCGGCTGGTTCTCGATCGCATGCTGTGATTCGGGCGGACGCTCGGCTGCAGGCTCGGGCGGCGGGATCTGCGCCATCGGGCTCGCCGTGCCGCTCAGCAGATCGGCGTGCTCGCGCATAATCCGCTCATTCTCCGCCTTCCACTTGGCCTCCATCTCGTGAAGCTCGGCCTCGCGGACCATGTCGTCCATCGCGGTGCGGAAGTGGCGCGCCATCGTCCGCCCCTTGCCGACCCACTGGCCGACGAAGCGCATCACGCGCGGCAGATCCTTGGGGCCGATGAAGATGATCGCCACCAAGGCGACGAGCATCATTTCGGACGGGGCGATATCGAACATCGACGCTCAGCGAACGAGGGGAAGGAACGCGCTTATTCGTGCGGCCGGTCGTCGCGCATCGGCTGGAGGGCATGATCGGGATTGGGCTCGAGCGGGGGCTGCTGCTGAAGCTGCGCGGTCGTGCGGGGCGGAACCGGGCGGCCGGCGGCATCGCCATCGTCCTCGGCCATGCCCTTCTTGAACTGCTTCACGCCCTTGGCGACGTCGCCCATCAGCGCCGAGAAACGCCCGCCGCCGAGCAGCAGCACCGCCACCACGGCGAGGAGCAGGATGTGCGGAAGGGACAGGCCCATGACAAATCTCCGGTAGAACAATCCGCCCTATCTAGGCCTCATCGCTCGCGCTTTCTACCTCCATGGTGAAAAGCGCGTCGTCTATCGGATCGAGCAGCCCCGCGGCACGCAGATCGTCGATCCCGGGCAGGTCGCGGCGGCTACCCAAGCCGAAGTGCGACAGGAAGCCCGCGGTGGTCGCGTAGATCAGCGGCCGGCCCGGCACCTCGCGGCGGCCCGCGGGCCGGACCCAGCCCGCCTCCATCAGCACGTCGAGCGTTCCCTTGGCTGTCTGCACGCCGCGGATCGCCTCGATCTCGGCGCGGCTGACCGGCTCGTGATAGGCGATGATCGCCAGCGTCTCGATCCCCGCGCGGCTGAGCTTGCGCGGCTCCTCGCGCGTGCGGCGCAGGATGTGCGCGAGATCGGGCGCGGTCTCGAAATGCCAGCGCCCGCCGCGTTCGACGGGATGGATGCCGCGCAGCGCGTAGCTCTGGGTCAGCGTCGCGAGCGCGGCCGCGACATCGACGCCCTCGCCCGCCGCCAATGCGATCTCGGCGACGGTGAGCGGCTGCTCGGCCGCGAACAGCACCGCCTCGACCGCGCGTTCGTCCTGTCCGATCATGCCGCGCGCACCCACAGCGTGGCGAACGCGGCGTCCTGCTTGAGCTCGATCCGCCCCTGCTTGGCAAGCTCGAGCATCGCCAGAAAACTCGATGCGCGCGACGACCGGGTCAACGACGGATCGGTCGTGGTCGGCAGGAAGCCTTCGAGCGCGGTCCAGTCGAGCGCGTGGCCGAGCATCGCCTCGACGCGCTGCAGCGCTACTTCCAGCGTCATCACCGGGCGGCGCGAGACGACGTGCATCACCGGCACGTTGCGCGCGGTGATCGCGCCGTAAGCGGCGATCAGGTCGTAGAGCTCGGCCTGCCACGCGGGCTTGCGGATCACGCGCAGCCCCTCGGGCGCGCCGCGCAGGAACACGTCGCGGCCGATCCGGTCTCGCCCCATCAGGCGGCCGCCCGCCTCGCGCATCGCATCGAGCCTTTGCAGGCGCAGTTGCAGCCGGAGCGCCAGCTCGGCGGGATCGGGCTCGACCTGGGGATCGCGCGGCAGCAGGAGCCCTGATTTGAGATAGGCAAGCCACGCCGCCATCACGAGATAATCCGCCGCGATTTCGAGCTTGAGCGCGCGCGCGTCGTCGATGAACGCGAGATATTGCTCGACCAACGCCAGGATCGACAGCTCGCGCAGATCGACCTTCTGCGCGCGCGCCAGCGTCAGCAGCAGGTCGAGCGGGCCTTCCCAGCCGTCGATGTCGATGGTGAGCGTGTCGTCGGCGTCCATCGGACTACGCTAACCCGCAATAGCAGCCTCAGCCAATAGCCATCGCCCCTGCGCAGGCAGGGGCCTATCACCCGAGAGGTGTCGCTTGGTGAAGCAGTAGCGAGATGGCCCCCTGCCTGCGCAGGGGCGACGGTTAGGGTTACGCCAGCGCCAACAGCGAATCGCGCCGTGCCACAAGCTCGTCGAATCTATCCACCGGCGCCGCCCCCGCGATCGTCGCCATCGCGCGATCGAGCCGTGCGCGCGCCGCTTCGCCGATCGGCCCGAGCGCGCCCGCCACCGCTTCCATCTCACCCAGATCGCCTGAGCAGTGCAGCGCGATATCGCACCCCGCCGCGATCACCCCCGCCGCGCGGTCGGCAAAGCCGCCCGACAGCGCGCTCATGCCCAGATCATCGGACATCAGCAGCCCGTCGAAACCGATCCGCCCGCGAATTATGTCGGCGATGACGATCGGCGAGAGACTGGCGCAGTGTTCGGCGTCCCAGGCGGTGTAGACGACGTGCGCGGTCATCCCCATCGGCGCGTCGCCCAGTCGCTCGAAAGGACGCACATCGCCGGCGAGGTCGGCGTCCGACGCGGTGACGACGGGCAGTTCCTTGTGGCTGTCCGCCATCGCGCGGCCGTGGCCGGGAATATGCTTGACGACGCCGACGACGCCGCCCTCGCGCAACCCGTCGAGCACCAGCCGGCCTAGCGAGGCGACCTGCATCGGGTCCGCGCCCAGCGAGCGGTCGCCGATGATCGCATCGGCATCGGGGCGGCGGACGTCGAGCAGCGGCAGGCAGTCGACATTGATGCCGACCTCGCGCAGCATCAGCGCGATCGCCAGCGCATTGAGCCGTGCCGCCTCCATCGCCGTCACCGGCGCCTTCTCGTAGAGTTTGGCGAAGGGCTCGGCCGACGGCAGCCGCGGCCATTCGGGCGGAGCCATCCGCTGGACGCGCCCGCCCTCCTGGTCGATCAGGATCGGCAGGTCGTCGCGACCCGACAGCGCGCGCAGCGTGTCGGTCAGCGCCAGCAGCTGCGCGCGATCGCCGCAATTGCGCTTGAACAGGATGTAACCGGCCGGATCGGCCGCGCGGAAGAAGCTGCGCTCCGCCTCGCCGAGCGCTGGCCCGGCGAGGCCCAGAAAGGCCGGTATCATATGCTCAGCCGGTAAGGCTCAGCCGATGACGGCGCAAGCCTCGCCCGCGACCTTGAGCTTGGAGCAGACCGACGAGGCCTGTCCGCCCGCCGCGGCGCGTAGCCGGTAATAGGTCTTGCCGCCGACATCGGCCTTGACCACCGAGTGGGTGAGCGCGCCGAGATAGGCATAGCGTCCCGACAGCGACTTCCAGGCCGCATCCGCCTTGGCCTGGCTGTCGAGCGCGCCGAGCTGGATCGTCCCGCCGGCAGCCGGTGCCGAGGCCTGCGCGGCCTCGACGGGAGCGGGTTTGGCCGGAACGGGCTTCACCGGCACCGGCTTAGCCGGCGCAGGGGCGGCCTTCGCGACCTCTGTCGGTTTCGGGGTTTCGGCGGGCTTGACCGCAGGCAGCGCCGGTGTGGCGGCGGCGGGCTTGCCCTTGGCGATTGGCGCCTCGGGAATCGCGGAGAGATCGATCTTGGCGTTGGGATCGGCGCCTTCGCTCGCGGCGTAACTCGAATCGCCCTGGCCTTTGACCTGCATCCCACCGGCTTCGGCCGGCTTGACCTTGTACGGGCCGGGCTGCGCCGCGATCAGCGTCGGATCGGCCGCCGACGTGCCGGCACCGCTCGCGCGCTGCTTGAGCCAGTAGACCCCGCCGACGATCAGCCCCAATATCACCAGCGCCACCATCAACGCGGCGAACAGCCGCGGGCCGGAGACGCCTTCGTCGTTGCCCTCTTCTTCGACCGGCTCCAGCCAGGGCAGGCGATCTTCGTCCGCGGCACCACCACGACCCAGCTCCGACATCGTCACATCTCCTCGGCCGCGGCGACCCCCATGATCGCCAGACCGTTTCGCACTATCTGCCCGATGGATTCGGCGAGGGAAAGCCGTGCTTGTGTCGTAGCGGGGTCGTCCTGCACCAAAAAGCGACGATCGGGGGCATCGTTGCCGCGATTCCACAGCGCGTGGAAAGCGCCAGCGAGATCATAGAGATAGAAGGCGACACGGTGCGGCTCGCGCGTGGCCGCCGCCTGTTCGACGACACGCGGAAATTGCGCCGCCAGCCGCACGAGGCCGAGCTCCTCGTCGTCGAGCCGCGCGTGATCGGGGGCACCCTCGCCCGCCAATCCGAGTTCTGCCGCCTTGCGCTGCACCGAGCGGATGCGGGCGTGTGCATATTGGACGTAGAAGACCGGATTGTCCTTCGACGCCTCGACCACCTTGGCGAAGTCGAAATCCATCTGCGCATCGGCCTTACGCGTCAGCATGGTGAAGCGGACGACGTCGCGGCCAACCTCGCGCACCACGTCGGCGAGCGTGACGAACTGCCCCGAGCGCTTGGACATTTTTACAGGCTCGCCGTTGCGGAGCAGCTTGACCATCTGGACGAGCTTGACGTCGAAGCGCTTGTCCGGCGCAAGCGCCTTCACCGCCGCCTGGATGCGGCTGACAGTGCCGGCATGATCGGCCCCCCAGATGTCGATCAGCTCGTCGGCTTCCGCCGCCTTCTGCGCATGATAGGCGAGATCGGTGCCGAAATAGGTGAGTCCGCCCTTGGAGTTGCGAACCGGGCGATCCTGGTCGTCGCCGAACTGCGTCGAGCGGAACAGCGTCATCTCGACCGGCTCCCACTCGTCGGGCAGCTTGCCCTTGGGCGCTTCGAGCACGCCCTGGTAGAGCAGGCCCTTGGCATCGAGTTCGGCGAAGGCCGCGGCGACCTTGCCCGACTCCTGCACCTCGGCCTCGGACGCGAACAGATCGTGATGGATGCCGAGCAGCGCCAGATCGGCGCGGATCATGTCGAGCATCGCCGCCACCGCCTTGGTGCGGAACAGATCGAGCCATTCGGCTTCGGGCGCCTTGGCGTATTTTTCCCCGAACTCGGCAGCCAGCGCGGCGCCGACCGGCACGAGATAGTCGCCCGGGTAAAAACCCTCGGGGATTTCGCCGATGTCCTCGCCGAGCGCCTCGCGGTAGCGCAGATGGACCGAGCGGCCGAGCGTCTGGACCTGCGAGCCGGCGTCGTTGACATAATATTCGCGCGTCACCGGATGGCCGACGAAGGCGAACAGGCTGGCGAGCGCATCGCCCACTACCGCGCCGCGGCAATGCCCCATATGCATCGGCCCGGTCGGGTTGGCGGAGACATATTCGACGTTGACGCGGTGCCCCGCGCCCGCGGTCGAGCGGCCATAGTCGCCACGCTGCGTCAGGATCGTCGCCAGCTCGTCGTGCCATACGCCGGGCGCGAGCCGCAGGTTGACGAAGCCCGGCCCCGCGATCTCGACACCGGTGACGCCATCGATCGCCTCGAGCTTGGGCACCAGCAAGGCGGCCAGCGCGCGCGGGTTGGTGCCGGCGGGCTTGGCGAGCACCATCGCCGCGTTGGTCGACAGGTCGCCGTGGCTCGCATCGCGCGGCGGCTCGATCGACACCGCGCGGCGCGACAGCCCGGCGGGAATCGCGCCCTCGGCTTCGAGGCTGTCGAGGATGCGGCCGATCTCGTCGGCGAAACGGATGTAGAGCGTCACGATGGCGTGTTCCGGCTTCTTCTGCTGGCGGTGCGGGCCTGCGCCTTAGCGTGGGGCGTCCCGGGGGGCAAACATGCCGCGCGCGGGAAGCGGTGGAATATGCCGGTGCGTCGCTCTAAGAGAGCCGCACCGCCGCCTAGAGGACACGCCATTGCCCGTCGATCCCGCCGCCTACACGCACTGGACCTCGCTCGGGCTGTCGCCGGTCGCGCTGTCGATCGGCTTCTTCCAGCTGCGCTGGTATTCGCTCGCCTATATTGCGGGGATCATGCTCGGCTGGGGCTATGTGCTCAAGCTGATCGCGCAGCCGGGTGCGCCGATGGCGCGGCGGCACGTCGACGATTTCGTGTTCTGGGCGACGCTGGCGGTGATCCTGGGCGGTCGGCTCGGTTATATCCTGTTCTACAATCTCGCCGAATATCTGCGTCATCCGCTCGACATGCTCAAGGTGTGGGAGGGCGGCATGTCGTTCCACGGCGCGACGCTCGCGGTGGCGCTGGCGATCGTGTTCTTCTGCCGCCGCAACGGCCTCAGCATCCTGCGCTTCGCCGACTATATCGCGGTGGTCGCGCCGATCGGGCTGTTCTTCGGGCGGATCGCCAATTTCGTCAACGGCGAGCTGTGGGGCAAGGTGACCGACGTGCCGTGGGCGATCGTCTTCCCCGATGCCGGGCCCTACCCGCGCCACCCGAGTGAGCTTTACGAGGCGGGGCTCGAGGGACTGGTGCTCTTCGTCGTGCTCAGCCTGCTGTTCTGGCGATCGAAGACCGCGCGCTATCAGCCTGGCCTGCTCACCGGCGTGTTCCTTACCGGCTACGGCGCGTTCCGCTTCTTCGTCGAGTTCTTCCGCGAGCCCGACCAGCAGTTCGCGGGCACCTTCTTCTCGACCACGCTGCACATGGGGCAGCTGCTCGACCTACCGATGTTGATCTTCGGCATCTATCTGATCGCTACCGCCCGCGGGCGGCGCGTGCGCGTCGAGCCGTTTGCCGGAAGTGCCAGCGTCGCCTGAGCCGATGCCCGCTGCTCTCGCCGACCGGCTGCGGCGGCTGATCGCGGGCGGCGGGCAGATCCCGCTCGCGCATTACATGGCGCTCGCGAACGCGCATTATTATGCGACGCGCGATCCGCTGGGCACGGGCGGCGACTTCACCACCGCGCCCGAGATCAGCCAGATGTTCGGCGAGTTGATCGGGCTGTGGTGCGCGGATCTTTGGTCGCGCGCGGGCGCTGGTGACGTCGCCTATGTCGAGCTCGGGCCGGGGCGCGGGACGCTCGCTGCCGACGCATTGCGCGCGATGGCCAAGGCAGGGCTCGCGCCCGCCGTCCACCTCGTCGAGACCAGCCCGGTACTGACCGAGCGGCAACGCCAGGCCGTGCCCGGCGCGGTCCACCACTACGGCATCGCCACGCTGCCCGACGACCGGCCGCTGATCGTCGTCGCCAACGAGTTCTTCGACGCGCTGCCGGTCCGCCAGCTGGTCCGCACCCTCGACGGCGGCTGGCGCGAGCGGATGGTGACGCTCGACGGCGAGCGCTTCGTCACCACCGTCGGCGAACAGCGGTTCGACGCAGTGATCCCGGAAGCGTTGCGCGACGGCGACACGATCGAGACCTCGCCCGTCGCGACCGGAATCCTGCGCGAACTCGCGGCGCGGATCGTCGCCCAAGGCGGCGCGCTGCTCGCGATCGACTATGGCTATGAGGGGCCGCTCGCCGGCGACACGCTGCAGGCGGTGCGGGGCCACGCCTTCGCCGATCCGTTCGCCGCACCCGGCGAGCAGGACCTGACCGCGCATGTCGATTTCGCCGCGCTCGCCGAGGCGGCGATTGCCGAAGGTGCGGTCGCCTACCCGATCGTGCCGCAGGGCGCGTTGCTCGAGGCGCTGGGCGTCGCCGCACGCGCCGCCGCGCTCGCGCGCGCCGCGCCGGGCCGGGCCGCCGAGATCGAGGCCGCACGCCACCGGCTCGTCGCGCCCGACGCGATGGGGACGCTGTTCAAGGCGCTCGCGCTGACCGCGCCGGGCTGGCCGACCCCCGCCGGATTCGAGAGAGGACCCGCATGATCGTCTATCGCGACGCCACGCCCGGCGATGCCGCGGCACTGGTCGCATTGTTCGCGCGCAGCTTCACCGACACGTTCGGCGCGCTGTACGATCCCGCGGACCTCGCCGCCTTCCTTGCCGGCCACACCGTGGCGCATTGGGACGCGCAGCTCGCCGATCCGGCCTATGCGATCCGCGTCGGCGAGGCCGACGGCGTAGCCGCCGCCTTCGCCAAGCTCGGCCCGCCGTCGCTCCCGGTCGAGCGGACCCGCCCCTCGATCGAGCTGCGCCAGCTCTATCTGCTGTCCGCGCACAAGGGCAGCGGCGCGGCGCAGGCGGCGATGGACTGGGCGATCGCGACCGCCCGCGCGCGCGGCGCGCAGGACCTGTTCCTGTCGGTCTATATCGACAATCATCGCGCACGTCGGTTCTACGAACGCTATGGGTTCGAGCGCGTCGGCAGCTACCGTTTCATGGTCGGCGCCCACGCCGACGAGGATGATCTGATGAGGCTCGCGCTATGACGATCGAGGCGACGATCGGGGCGACGATCGAGACGATCCGCGCCGATGCGCTCGGCGGCGTGCCGCACGGCTTCTTCGGACGGCGCGATGGCGTGTCGACGGGAATCTATGCCGGGCTCAACGTCGGCCTCGGATCGGACGACGATCACGCCGCAGTGGTCGAGAACCGCCGCCGCGCCGCGCACGCGGTCAAGCCGGGTGCGACGCTGGTGACGGTCCATCAAGTCCACAGCGCACTGTGCGTCGTCGCCGCGCCGGTGGCGGACGATGCGCGCGCAAAAGCCGATGCGCTGGTCACCGACCGTCCCGATCTGTTGATCGGCGTGCTCGCGGCGGATTGCGTGCCGGTGCTGTTCGCCGACGTCGAGGCGGGCGTCGTCGGCGCGGCGCATGCCGGCTGGAAGGGCGCGATCGGCGGGGTCGTCGCCTCCACCGTCGCGGCGATGGAGGCGCTGGGCGCGCAGCGCGAGCGCATCGCCGCGGCGATCGGCCCGTGCATCGCCAAGCGCAGCTACGAGGTCGACGATGGCTTCCTGGCGCGCTTCTGCACGGACGATCCCGAGAACGAGCGCTTCTTCCTCGACGGCCGCGCGGGCCATCATCAGTTCGACATCGAGGCCTATGTAGCGTCGCGCTGCGCGCTCGCGGGGCTGCGCCGGATCGAGGCGCTCGGGCTCGACACCTATTCGGACGAACAACGCTTCTTCAGCTACCGCCGCGCCACGCATCGCGGAGAGCCCGGCTATGGGCGGCAGATCGCGATCATCGGGATCTAGGTCTTTCCACGAAGCCGTCCGGTTCCCCGGCGAAAGCCGGGGCCCAGGCCCCACCGCTCTCAGCGAGCGTTTCGTCCGCTACATGATACGGGCCTGGGCCCCGGCTTTCGCCGGGGAACGGCCTGCGCCGGCGCTGCTCACCCCTTGGTCGCGAGTTCCTCGGGCGCGGTCAGCGTGGCGACGATCCAGCCATTGCCGTCGGGATCGGAGAGCATCGTGAACCGCCCCCAGGGCTGCTCGTCGACCGGCGTGACGGTGACGCCCAGTCCTTGGAGCCGCGCATGTTCCGCATTGATGTCGGCGACATGCACCATCAGCCCCTGCACCCCGCCCGGCGGCATCTTGTCGAACCAGGTGACGAGCGCGATCGTCGCTCCGCCGGTCTTGGGCTGGAGTTGGATCCAGCGCATCTCCGGCCCCATCGGCATGTCGCGGAGCAGATCGAAGTTCATCGTCTCGGTGTAGAAGGTCAAAGCGGCAGACGGGTCGGAAACAGGTATCGACACGATCGCGATCGGCATCGGAAAGTCCCCCCAGTTCGGCTAGGGGTGCGATCATAGCGCAAAAGCGCCTCGAATCCGAGAGAGAGATCGCATGACCGACACCAACATCCCCGAGACCGAAGCCGATCTGTCCGGCGCCACCCCGCGCCGCCGCCCCAAGAACCCCGTGCTCGAAGTCGGCGGCCGCCGGCTCAGCCCCTCGACGCTGATGATGGGCCACGCCTTCGATCCGATGCTGTCCGAAGGATCGCTGAAACCCCCGATCTTCCTGACCTCGACCTTCGTGTTCGAGAATGCGGCGGCGGGAAAGCGCCATTTCGAGGGCGTCACCGGCAAGCGGCCGGGCGGCGCCGAAGGCCTCGTCTATTCGCGCTTCAACGGCCCCAACCAGGAGATCCTCGAGGATCGCCTCGGCATCTGGGACGACGCGGAGGATGCGCTGGTCTTCTCGTCGGGCATGTCGGCGATCGCGACGATGCTGCTCGCCTTGGTCAAGCCCGGCGACGTGATCGTCCATTCGGCGCCGCTCTATGCCGCGACCGAGACGCTGATCGGCCGCATCCTCGGTCGCTTCGGCGTGACCTTCCTCGATTTCCCGGCAGGCGCCACCGAGATCGAGATCGAGGCCATGGTCGCGCGTGCGAAGGAGCAGGGCCATGTCTCGCTGATCTACCTCGAAAGCCCCGCCAACCCAACCAACGCGCTGGTCGACGTCGAGGCGGTGGCGCGCGTCCGCGACCGGCTGTTCGCCAACGACGAGGCCAAGCCGCCGATCGCGATCGACAACACCTTCCTGGGCCCCTTGTGGCAGCAGCCGCTCAAGCAGGGCGCGGACCTGATCATCTACAGCCTGACCAAATATGCCGGCGGCCACAGCGATCTGGTCGCGGGCGGGGTGACGGGCAGCAAGGCGGCGATCAACCCGATCCGGATGATGCGCAACACGATCGGCACGATCACCGATCCGCATTCGGCGTGGATGCTGCTGCGCAGCCTCGAGACGCTCGAACTGCGCATGAGCCGCGCGGGCGAGAACGCTGTCAAGGTGTGCGAGTTCTTCCGCCATCACCCCAAGGTGGAGAGCGTCGGCTATCTCGGCTTCCTCGAAGCCGGCACGCGCCAGCGCGACATCTACGATCGTCATTGCACGGGCGCGGGATCGACCTTCTCGCTCTACCTCAAGGGCGGCGAGCGCGAGAGCTTCGCCTTCCTCGACGCGCTCAAGATCGCCAAGCTCGCGGTCAGCCTGGGCGGCACCGAGACGCTGGCTTCGGCCCCTGCGGCGATGACGCATCTCTCGGTGCCCGATGCGCGCAAGCAGGAGCTCGGCATCACCGACAATCTGGTGCGGATCTCGGTGGGCGTCGAGAATGCCGACGACCTGATCGCCGACTTCGACCAGGCGCTGAAGGCGGTGTGAAGCCCGAACCATGCTGAGCCTCTCCCTCCGGGAGAGGGTTGGGTGAGGGGCTCCAGCCTCGGAGGTGGGACGCGCCGGCTGCGCCGTCGCGGGGGGGGGGGGGGGGGGGGGGGGGGGGGGGGGGGGGGGGGGGGGGGCGGGCGCGGGCGGCCCCGCCCGCGCCCC
>Ga0302311_10000748_pt1 | contig 39357 bp, 30 predicted proteins | sample III_Palsa_N1_3_FD_200449 | JGI IMG/M metagenome (GOLD analysis project Ga0302311, IMG submission 200449) | Peat permafrost microbial communities from Stordalen Mire near Abisko, Sweden - III_Palsa_N1_3 | ecosystem: Environmental > Terrestrial > Soil > Palsa > Peat permafrost | place: Sweden... | reverse complement strand
GGTGCTGGTCGAGCCGCTGCCGTACTGGTAGTAGCCGATCACCGGGTAGCTGGGGTCGGTGACGTTGTTCGTCTGGATGAAGGTCCCGGTGTCGTAGGCGTTGATCATCTTGCCGTTGCCGATGTAGATCGCGACGTGGTCGGGGTCTCCGGGGTTGTCACCGAAGAAGACCAGGTCGCCGGGCTGGGGATTGCTGACCCGGGTCATCTCACCGATCTGGACCGCCGTGCCGTCCGGGCCGAGCACATCGCGGCCGTAGGCCAGGCTGTAGACCCAGCGGGCGAAGCCGGAGCAGTCGATGCTGATCTCGCCGTTGTAGCCGGGCGTGCCGTTCTGCGTCGCCGTCCAGCAGTCCTGGTCCCCGCCTTCGGCGGCACAGTCCGCCGGGCTCGGGCCCGGGCTGTCGGTGTGTCCGCCGTCATAGCCGTAGGGAAGCTTGCCACCGCCCCAGCCCGGCTCGGCCTCACCGTTCTCGATGTCGGTCGCGTAGGTGACGATCGCCTGCAGCGTCGAGGAGCTCGTCGGCGGGGGGTTGTTGGCCGGCGGAGCGTTCCCGGTCAGCGCGGCCTTGGTCTCCGGCCCGACCTGGCCGTCCACGGACAGCCCGTGGTTCGCCTGGTAGTTCTCGACCGCCGAGAAGGTCATCGGCCCGAAGTCGCCGTCGACGGAGACGTTCGCCCCGTACTGGTCGAGCAGCTGCTGGAGATCGGTGACGCAGCCGTCCATCTCGCCCTGGGTCATGTTCGCAGGGCACGATGACGATGTGATCAGGATGGGGGCCGGAACCGCGCTGCCGGTGGCGTCCAGCGCGGCCTTCGTGTTCGGCCCGACCTGGCCGTCCACGGCCAGGCCCTGACTCGCCTGGAACGTCTCGACCGCGGCGAGGGTGCCGTTCCCGAAGTCGCCGTCGACACTCAGGCTCGCACCGTGGCTGTTCAGCAGCTCCTGCACCTCGGTCACGCAGCCGTCGATCTCGCCCCCGACGATGTTGGCCGGGCAGCTGGCCGAGGTGAGCGCGATCGGCGCCGGCACGGTAGTGGTGACGCCGTCCAGCGCGGCCTTGGTATTGGGCCCGACGACACCGTCGACGGCCAGGCTGTGGCTGGACTGGAAGCTCTCGACCGCGGCGAGGGTGTTCGCGCCGAAGTCGCCGTCGACGCTCAGGCTCGCGCCGTTGCCGTTCAGCAACTGCTGCAGCTTGGTCACGCAGCCGTCCAACTCGCCTTCGGTGATGTCGGTCGGGCAGCTGGACGAGGTCAGGGCGACCGGCGCCGGCGACGCGGCCGTGTAGAGCGCGGCCTTCGTGAGCGGCCCGACCTGGCCGTTCGCCTGAAGCCCATGGCTGGACTGGAAGCTCTCGACCGCGGCGAGGGTGCCGTTCCCGAAGTCGCCGTCGACCGTCAGCCCCGCGCCCTGCACGTTGAGCAGGTCCTGCAGCTCGGTGACGCAGCCGTCGATCTCGCCTCCCACGATGTTGGCGGGGCACGATGAGGAATTCAGGGATATCGGCGCCGGGACCGTCGCGGCGAACGCCGGCGTGGCGATACCGGTCCCCACTCCGGCGACCACCGCGGCGACGGTCAGGACGACCGTTATCCGCGCAGCGAACGATTTTCCCACTTTTATTGCCATTTAAGCACAACCTTCTGTCGAAGCCTGTGGATCGGAGCGAGGGAAGGCCTCCGCCACGCGAACGCGGAATAATCTTTCGGGTCCGCGAGCGCTGGTCAAGCAACTGGGAAGGAAGTGTTCGTGAAACCCTGATATCTCAGCCTGAATTCACGGGTCGATGCGGTGGAGTTCGCCGCCAGATGAGCAGGGAGATGCCATCCGAACTGCGATGATGCCCGCTGGGTCGGCGGAGCAGCTTTCGCTCTCCTGTACCGGTTCCGGCGACTGTGAATTCGCTGGGAGATCCGCGCCGACATTCACTGGGCCTTCCGCACCTCGACTGCGCCATCATCTGCAGGCGACGCCTGAAGAGCTCTCTTTAATGACGTGCAGCCATCGGCGACAACATGGAACACTCCTGCGATGGACACTCCTGAGCGTGCTGTTCCGCCGCTGAACGCGGATGAGCGCACTACCTTGACCAGTTGGCTCGACTTTCACCGGACTACCCTCGCGTTGAAGTGCGCGGGCCTGGACCAGCAGCAGGTCCGCGAGGAATCGGTGCCCCCCTCGACGTTGAGCCTGCTCGGGCTGGTGCAACATCTGACCGAGGTCGAACGCAACTGGTTCCGCAGGGTCCTTGCCGACGAGCAGCTTCCGAAGGTCTACGGTGACGAGGACGCCGATGTCACGGACGAGCAGGACGTCTCACAGCGTTACGGAAGCTTCGAGGTCGCCCCTGAGACGACTCTTGAGCGGGCGCTCGCCACGTGGCGCAGCGAGATCGAACGCGCCGACGCGAACTGCTCCAGGCTCTCCCTTGACGCCACCGGGACTGTGATGGGTCAGGCCGTCTCGTTGCGCTGGATCTACGTCCACATGATCGAAGAGTATGCACGCCACAATGGACACGCCGACCTGCTGCGGGAGCGGATTGACGGTACGACCGGCTTCTGACCCACCGCGCTCGTCCTGCCAGGAGGCGCCATCCGCCCGGCCTGGGGGAACGGGTTCGGGCACTGGGGCTTTCCCGCTCCGGTCAGCCGTTCCCGGCGGCGATCGCGGAGAGTTCGTCCGTGTCGGGGGTGTGCAGGGTCGCGAAGAGCGCTGGAAGGCGGGACGGCGGCACGGGGGCGTCGGAGACGGAGTCCACGGTCATGCCGACGAACATCCCGTGGTCGGTCTCGACCAGGGTGGTGTCACCGGCCGCGTCGGTGAACCACCAGCCGGAGCCGGTGGCCGCGCGGCAGCTCCCGCCCAGGGCGGCGTCGCCGGGCCCCGGCCGGCCGTCCAGGCACGGCGCGGCGCTGCGGGCGCGGACAACGGTCAGCACCAGATCGTCCCCGGGAGCCATCGGGCTCTCGTTCGGGTGGTCGTAGCCCAGGATCAGCGCACCCTGGTAGGCGGTGTAGGGACCGGAGAGATACCCGGGCAGGTCGATCACCCGGTACATGGAGGAGGGCAGGCCGAGGGAGGCCATCGCGGCGGCGTTCCGGTCGCGGGCCAGCGCACTGGCCGCCGGGGCCCACAGACCGGCCAGTGCCACCACCGCCACCACTGAGGCCACCCGCCACCTCGCGCCGCCCGCAGGGCGGACGGCGGCGGCGGTGAGGGCGTAGGGAAGCGAGAGCAGGAGCCAGTCCGCGATGAGTCCGACGAAGCCGACGAAAGGTGCTTCGGTCCGCGCGAGCACCACCCACACCGCGCTACCGGCACCGAGGACCGGCACGACGAGGGCCAGCGCGCGACGTCCCGGCACCCGGAGGTACGCGCGGGTCAGGCCGGCGAACCAGAACAGACTGCCGACCACCCCGAAGGTCGCCACGGCGGTCCAGACCATCCGCCACGCCGACGAACTTCCGCCGTCGGACGCGTAGCCGACCAGGGCCCCGTAGCTGAGCGGGCCGATGACCAGTCCGACCCCGTACGCCGCGAGCGGCCACATCCGAGGCTGGCGCAGCAGCCGACCGACCGCCGCAGCGATTCCCCCTGCTCCGCTCGACTCGGCGTCGGCCACCATTCCAGTCATCAGCCCCCTGCTCGCGAGACGTCTTCCTACGGTCCGCACGCTGATCCGAACGAAACGGCCTAGTCGGCCTGCAGGACGAAGAACAGGAAGGACAGGAAGCGCGGCTTGGCTGCGATGGCTTCGGGGAACAGTTCGCGGGCGGCTGGATCGGGCTCTGGCTCGCTGATGACCGTGATCCGGAAGCCGGCCCCGGTGAAGGCCTCGATCATCGCGTGCAGCGGCCTGTGCCAGAGACTCACCGTGGCGCTCTGGCCGCCGAAGGTCCACTCCTCGATCCAGTTGGTGGTGTCGAAGTACTTGTACTCGGCCTCGCGGCCGGCCTGGCGGTGCATGAGGTGGATTGCAAAGGGATGGTCGACGGACGCGATCAGCCGACCGCCGGGCTTGAGTACCCGTCGCAGCTCGGCCAGCGCCGGTCCCCAGTCCTCCAGGTAGTGCAGCACCAGGGCCGCGACGACATCGTCGAACGTGTCGTCAGGGTAGGGAAGCGGGCTGCCCAGGTCGGCCACCCGCAGGTCCGCGCCGTCGCCCAGCCGCCGCCGGGCCAGCTCCAGCATCCCGGCACTCGCGTCGAAGCCGCTCACGACGGCACCACGGTCGCGCAGCGCCGCGAACAGTGGCCCGGAGCCGCAGCCGGCGTCGAGGATCCGCCGCCCGGCCACGTCTCCGGCCAGGGCCAGCATCGCGGGCCGCTGGTAGTAGCCATTGATGAGGTTGGCTTCATTCTCGGCCGTATACGCCTCGGCAAAGCTGTTGTAGGCGTTGACATTCGGCGGATCCACAGCCACAGCGGACGGTGAGGTGAGCCCGGCGGAGCCCGTGTGCTCTTGCTGCTCGTCAGAAGTCATGGTGCGAGAGACGTGTGCCGCAGCAGTTCGGTTCCTGGCCGCCCCCGATCGTCGCCGATGTGTTGGCCCGGCGTTGTGCCCTACGACCTCGCCACAGATGCAGTTCCGACCTCTCACTGTTTGTGGTGGTGGCGCCTCTCGCTCTCGTCGGCGACGGCGTTGCCGTGCGGGGTGAAGCTCAGACCCGCCCCGAAGAAGCCGTCCCCAGCTCGGAAGGCCAGCAGGCGCGCTGATGGAGCGTCGCCGGCCTCGTCGAGGTGGAAGAGCGCCAGGGGCGCGGTCAGGTCCCCGGAGGCATATCCGAGGGTTTTGGGCAGGCGCGGATCCGGCTCACCGAAGGTGACGGAGGGCCGGCCGTAGGTCTGCAGGACCTCGTCGAGTGTGCGGTCGCTTTCCGCCCAGACTTCGGCGGTGTCGACGAGACGTGTGTACTCGCGGTCGAGCATGGTCCGATCGAGGCGGAGCCAGCCACGCGCGTGAGCCGCAGCTCCGTACTCCGCCGCCACTACGTGGATCTCCGGCTGGGGAAAGCTGTAACGCGTCAACGCCGCCAGGTCCAAGCGAGCGTTGGCGTCCACGATCCAGCGCGTGCCCTCGGGCGCGGCCTCGCCCCCGGCCAGGGCGTCGAGGAGAGACGGCAGGCACTCCAGACCGCCGTGGGCGAGAGGGCGTCGGACGGCTGTGTTGAACTGGTCGAGCACACCGGCACGACCCTTTGCCCCGAGCGGCACCGCGCGAGTGCCGACGAGGTGGACGTCACGAAGAGACAGCATGCCGACCACCATGAGGCGTTCCCGCCGGTGTGTCCACCCCATTCTCGTGGCCTGATCGTCGAGGACGGGCTGCCTCGGCTCTGCGCGCAGGCGCGCGTACTCAGCCGTCGCTGCTGTCCTGGCCGCGCTGTCCGACCGGGGAGGCGAGGCAGGGCTCCAAGCGGGCGTAGTAGGCGAACTGCGGGCCGACGAGTCGGCTCATGTGCAGGCCTGCGGCGTTGGCGTGGCGGGCCAGGGTGGTGCGGTGGACCTGGTGGCGGTCGAAGAACTCGCCTATGACAATGCGTCCGTTGGGCTTCACCACCCGCCGCAGCTCACGCAGCGTGGCTTCGGGATCCGGTATCTCGCCGAGTGCGGTCACCAGGTAGGCGGCATCGAACAGCGCTTCTCCGAAGGGCAGTTCATGGGCGTCGGCACGGTGGGGCTTGATGTTCCCGATCCCGGTCTCCTTGGCGCGACCCATGACGTGGTCGAGCATCTCCTGCTGGATGTCAACGATGTCGAGTCGGCCCTCGGCACCCAGCTGGGGGGCGACCTTGAGCGATTGCAGTCCGGTCCCGGGGCCGATCTCCAGGATGCGCTCGCCCCGGCCCGGTTCCAGCAGGGCATCGAGCCGTCGCTGACTGAGGAACGGCAGCGGCAGATCGAGTAGCCGGTGCTGCGCGTAGGGATAGGGGGCCGAGTCGAACGCCCACCACGACCAGGCCGCGGTACCGGCTGCGGCGGCGGCCAGGCCCCAACGGACATTCGAACGGCCGAGAGTGCTGGCAAGGTTCATGATCTGGTCCTCTTCAGTGGTTCAGTGATACTGCGATGGTTTGGGCGCAGGGGAGTCGGGGACACGGCGCAGGGTGCTGACAACGCGTCGTAAAGGCCACGCCGGGCGATGAGTGCGCACACCAGCGCCAGCGGGAGTTCGGCAAGGAGCGCCATGGCCGCTGCTTCGGCCAGGCCTTCGCCGGTCGATGCCGTCATGGTGTCGAACCAGGCGTCCACCAGCAGCAGCGTGGCCGTCACCGCCGCGGGGAGAGAGCGTCGGTGATCGTTGCGGAGGGACAGGACCCCGGTGGAGATCAGGCCGAGGCCTTCCATCGCGTCCAGGCCGGCCCAGACTGCCGGCCAGTGCGGCGCCGTTGCCGTAGCCGGGAGCATGGCGGCGAGCACCAGCGTCCAGGGAAGCACCACGAGTCCGCAGCAGACCAAGAGGTAGCCGAGGCTTCTGCCGGGCATTGCGGGAGCGGTGATGGGATCGGCCTCCTCGGTCTTGGAATGGAGTGGAGTGGATGGACGCGGGAGTGACACCTCCCGCACCTAAATACCTGTCGGCCCGGCGAAAGGTTGCATGAGCGCGAGAACGAGCTCCGGGACACGGACGCAGCCGACGGCGTCGACGCGACCCAGGACGTTCGGCCGCCTCCGGCTGCCCGCCGGACGCGCACCATCACTGCGGACGAATCGTGGTGCCGGCCGTCTTCAGCCGTCAGCGATCAAGCGGCTCCCCGGCTTCCGCTGTCGATCCGCGCTTGGAAGAGTGGCGGACATGACGGAGTTCAGCGGTGAAGTTGCGGAGTACTACGCGAAGTACCGGCGTGGGTATCCGGTGGAGATCCTCGATGCGCTGCAGACGGCGTTCCAGCTGAACAGTGCGGACGTTGTACTCGATCTGGGCTGCGGGACAGGCCAGTTGGCTGTTCCGCTGGCCGCCAGGGTCCGTTCGGTCATAGGTATGGATCCGGAGGCGGACATGCTCCGCCTGGCGCGACAGACCGCCGAGGCCGCAGCTGTGCGCAACGGTACCTGGGTGCTGGGCGCGGACACTGACGTCCCGGCGCTGGGCGCGGTGCTGGGACAGCGGTCCCTGGCGATGACGGTCATCGGCAACGCGCTCCACTGGATGAAGCACGATGAACTGTTCCGCGTGCTGCGGCCGTTGTCGCGCCCCGGAGGCGGGGTCGCCGTGCTCGCCAATGGAACTCCCCTGTGGCTCCAGGACAGTGACTGGTCCCGAGCTCTGCGGTCCAGCTTGGAACAGTACTTCGGTGTCGAGGTGAAGGCCACCTGCGGCACCGATGTGGACGAGCGCCGACGGTACGCGCGGGCCCTCGGCGATGCCGGGTTCGAGAGTGTCCGGGAGATTGCAGTCGAGTACCAGAAAGATCTGACGTTCGATCAGGTCATTGGCGGGGTCTACTCGGCCATTCCGCTGCCAGAGGACCCGGAGGCCTTCGCCGAGTTGGTCCGGCAGTCCCTCCCGCAGGAGGCGAAGTTCACCGAATCAGTCCGCGTGGTTGCCTTGGTGGCGACGGCCGGTGGCCAGGCTTGAGTCTCCGGCAGGGGAAGACTGAAGGGAGGTATCCCAACAGCCTTGTGGACGGTGGTTGAAGGGACGGTTGGGCCGCTCCCGGGCAGTTGTTGAAGCAATGCGTGGCTGTGTGGCGGGCGGGCACTGTGGGTCTGCCCATGTGCGGCATGAAGACCGGCCGTCCGACCCGTGTGGGTCGTCCGGCCGGCTTTGTCCTGTTCGGGGGCAGGGCGGGACCGTGGCGCGTTCGGTCCGGTTGGCCGATCCGCCGCTGTCGGGTGGCGCTGCCCTTTGGGGGTGGGGGCTGCTACTGGGAGACCAGTGACGTGTTGTCCGCGTAGCCGGTGCCGTTCTGCTGTTTGTAGGCCTGGATGCGCAGGGTGACGCTTCCGGTGGCGTCGGTGGTGACGGTTGCGCTGGCCGGTGTGTAGGAGGAGCTGGTGGAGGCGGCGAGATCTGCCGCGTCCTGGTCGAGCGTGAGGGTGATCGGGGTGCTGCCGCCGGACAGTTCGGCGCTGAACGTGTAGGGGTGGTTTGGGGTCAGGCCGGTGATGGTCTGTTGGCAGTATGCGGTGAGGGTGCTGCTGGGGGTCAGCGCGAGGGCGCCGGTTCCGGCATAGGTGTTCGTTGTGGAGTCGGCTGTGCCGGAGGTGCAGGTCCAGGGTGAGAGGGTGCCCTCGAAGCCGGGGTTCTCGGCTGTGGTCAGCACGTTGGTGCCGCCGCCGCTTGTGGTGCCGCCGCCGGTGCTGGGGTTGGTGGGGCCGGTGCCGCCGGTGTGCTGGTAGCTGGGGAGGTTGTTCTGCAGCCATTGGAGGACGGCGGTGGGGGCGGAGGCGGGCTGGACGTTGAAGCTTGTGCCTGGTGTTTTGGTGTAGAGGTTGTTGGGTCGGTTGACGCCGGTCCAGACTCCGAAGTCCCAGATGTCGGTGCCGACGAAGAGGGGGTCGGTGTTGGAGACGACGGTGTCGATGGCGGTGACGGCGGCTTTGGTGTAGTCGAGCATGCCGTTGCTGTCGGTGCCGTCGCCGGTGGTGGCCATGGTGCAGGGGGAGCCGAGGCAGTTGGTGAATTCGTGGTCGGAGGCGGCTGCGGGGATGCCGAAGGCGTAGGGGATGTTGTACTGGTTGGCGTACCAGGCGGTGGTGTTGACGGCGGTCTGGACGAGTGCGGGGTAGTCGTTGGGGCCGGTGCCGGTGCCGTTTTGGACGCCGGGGCCGTTGGTGCCCAGGTCGTAGAGGGAGGAGATGAAGTAGCCGTCGTTGCCGAGCATGGTCTTGATCTCGGCGCCGTTGGTGGCCAGTGCGGCGCCGAACGCGAAGACGGAGAAGTAGCGGCCGTTGGGGTGTGCGGTGTCGAGGCAGCCGTAGGTGGTGGTGTCGAAGTCGGTGTTGATCTCGGTGTAGAAGGCTTGCTGGCCGGGGCTCTGGGCGTTGAAGGGTTCGTAGTCGAACTGGACGCCGGAGAGGTTGTCGTCGGCGCAGGTCTCGTCGGCGATCTCGTCGGCGAATGCGGCGGCCTTCGCGGCCGTGAGTGAGTCGATGTTGCCGGTGTCCGGTGTGCCGTCGATGATGGGGGAGATCGAGACGGCGGGTGTGTTGGACTTCGCGAGCTGGGGTCCTTGGTCCAGGGCGGCCCAGTAGGCGGCGGTGTCCCAGATCCCGTTGTCCTTGTTGGCGCCGTCGTAGTAGGTGCCGTCGTCGGTGGTCGGCGGGGTGGCGCCGGTGTAGTTCTCGATGTCGGTGCCGTAGTTGTAGATCTGCGTGATCTTGTTGGTGGCTCCGGCTCCGGCGTTGTACCCGGCGATGGACTGGGCCCATACGCCGACGCCCGAGGCGCCGTCGTAGATCCAGGCGCTGTCGGCGTGCGGGATGACGCTGGCGGGTGCGGCGGCCGAGACCCTTGTCGCGCCGGAGGACACCAGCGCCGCGGATGCGATGGCGAGCACCATGGCCGCGGCCAGGGCCCGGCCCTGGCGCCCGATGTGCGCGCCGCTCGTTCTTCGGTGGGCTTGCTTGAGCATTGGTCCTGCTTCCCACGTGCTTCGCTCGACTGAAGCTCGTTGATGATTGATTGTAAGCGGGAAGCTAATCAAACGATCAATATCTGTCAATGACTCTTGCAGAATTACGCATCCTGGATGAGCGGCCTTCGTGATCGCGAGGGCAAGGACCTGGATGTAGGGCGCCTCCTCCGCAGCTCCGACGGCTTACGACAGGCGCTTCCCCGGCGATCATGGGCCCGCGTGGCGGCCCGTTGCAGACCAGGCCGTGGCCTCGATGTCCGGTATCACGGGCTCTGGCTGCGGGTTTCTGGGCGGAGTTCGCGGGTCAGGCGCGGATGACGCTCACTCCCAGCGCCTGGAAGCTCTTCACCGCCGCGTCGTCGGCGGAGGTGTCGGTGATCAGGGTGTCGATGCGGCCGGTGCGGCAGATGCGCGCAAACGCGCTCTTGAGCAGCTTTGAGCTGTCGGCGAGCACGATCACCCTCTGGGCCCGGTCGGTCATCATCCGGTTGATGCCCGCCTCCCCTTCGTGGTGCGCGGTGGCTCCCTGGTCCGGGTCCAGGGCGTCGACGCCGAGGAGCATCAGGTCGATGGTGAGCCCGTCCAGCATCCGCCCGGCCAGATCCCCCAGCAGTTCGTGGGACTGCGGGCGGGCGACGCCGCCGGTGACCACGACGCGCACGTGACTGCGGACAACGAGTTCGGCGGCGATGTTCAGGGCGTTGGTCACCACCGTCACGCCCACCCCCGCGGTCTCCCGTGCGGCGATCGCCCGGGCCGCCTCCGTGGTGGTGGTCCCGCCGTTCAGCCCGACCACCATGCCCGGGCGCACCAGGCGGGCCGCCGCCGCCGCGATGCGCTGCTTGCGATCCGCGTGCCGATCCGCCTTGCAGTGCAGCGGCAGGTCGGGGGCAAGGTTGCTGGCGACCGCGCCCCCGCGCGTGCGTACCAGCACCTGCTGCTGCGCGAGCCGGCCCATGTCCCGCCGAACCGTCGCGGGCGAGACCCGCAGCTCCTGCGCGGCCAGTTCGACCGAGACGCTCTCGCGTTTCGCCAGGAGTTCCAGCAGCTCCGACAGGCGCTCCTGCTGGCTCAACACGCGTTCGCCCTCACCCATGGGGGAGCAGCGTAGTCCACGGCAGGAAACCGGATCGGGCACTACGCGTCACGCTGCGGGTGATCGAAGCACTGCATTCTATTGCCTGAGTGTGCTTGATAATGCTCAGTAGGAAGTACCCGTACCTCCCGTCTCACGGTCAGGGTCACCGGTGCTGAGGTGATTGAGCAGCAGCCCTCGGTTCGGGTTCGGTCTCGGCGGGTCGGCCTCCGTTGAGACCGGCCGCTGCGGGGAAGCGGACCGAGACCTTGAGGCCGCCTCCGGGTTGTGGCTGGACCGACAGGTCGGCGCCGTGTGCGTCGCCAATTGCTTGGACGATGGAGAGACCGAGTCCTACGCCTTCGCCGTGACTCGTCCGGTCGGGTCCGAGTCTTTGGAATGGCTGCAGGAGTCGATCGATTGAGGCGTCGGGCACGACCGGACCGGTATTGGTCACCGTGAGAATTGCCTGCCCCAGCCTGGAGTCCGTAGTGATCCCGACAAGGCCGGCGGGCGTGTTGTGCCGCAGGGCGTTGTCGATAAGGTTGTTCACCAGGCGCTCGATAAGACGCGGATCGCCTTGCATCGGGCTCGGCGAAAGATCCGAGCGAAGAGTGACGCCCCCTCGTGCCGCTTCGGGTCGATGGGCTGCGAGGACCTGGTTGGTCACGGTGGCCAGGTCGAAGGCCTCTCGTCGCTCAAGGCCGGCTTGGACCCTGGTGAGGGTCAGAAGCGCCTCGATCATCCGCTCCTGTTGCGCCCCTGAGACGAGTATCCGCTGGTGGGCAGCTTGGAGTGATTCGACGGTGGCATCCGGGTCGGCGAGTGCGACTTGAGCCACGATTCGTTGTCGTGTCAGTGGGGTGCGCAGTTCATGGGAGGCGTTGGCGACGAATATGCGTTGGGCGTCGAATGATTTCTCCAGGCGTCCGAGTAGTTCGTCGAAGATGTCGCTGAGCTTCTTGAGCTCGTCGTCCGGGCCTTCGAGGGCGAGACGTTCGTGGAGATTGGTGGCCGAGATTCGGCGGACCGCGGTGGTCATGGTGTCGAGGGGGCGCAGCACCCGCCCGGCGACGATCCAGCCGAGCGCGATGGATATGGCGGCCATGATGCACAGCGCGATGGCGGACTGAACGTCGAGTTGGTGCAGTACGGCCGTGTGGGCAGCGGCGGTGGCGTGGGCGATGCCGGTGGTCGTCCCGGCGTCAGCGTGGGTGTTCGAGCCGGAGCTGGGGAGAGGCCGGCTGGTCGGGGCGTCCGAGCCGGTGATGGAGATCGAGGTGCCGCCCAGTGTCTTTGGAAGGGCGGCGCGCGTGTTCTGCCGGACGAGCAGGTTGGTGATGGCGAGTAGCACCGCGCCGCTGGCAACGAACAGCATCCCGTAGAGCATGGTGAGCCTCAGCCGCACGGTGCGCGGTCGCAACCGGGGATGACCGGCGACCCTGGTGAACAGGTGGCGAATGCCCATGGGTGCTCCTAGATCCGGTACCCGGACTTGGCGACGGTCTCAATGATCGAAGCATCCCCGAGCTTGGCCCGGAGGCGGCTGATCGTGATCTTGACCGCCGAGGTGAACGGATCGACTGCCTCGTCCCACACCCGTTCGAGGAGCTCTTCTGCCGACACGCTGCGGCCCTGCGCGGCGAGGAGAAGTTCAAGCACGCCGAACTCCTTGTGGGTCAGGTCGAGCTGTTTGCCTTCCAGGGAGGCACTGCGGTGCGCCGTGTCGAGGACGAGGTCGCCGTGGCGCAGCACCGGGGGGATCGCCGGCTGGGACCGGCGGAACAGCGCGCCGATGCGAGCAACCAGGACGGGGAAATCGAAGGGCTTGGGCAGGTAGTCGTCGGCGCCGAGGCCGAGCCCGTCGACCAGGTCGTCGATCGTCGCGGCGGCGGTGAGCATGAGCACCCGGGCCCGGCTGCCGACGGCGATGAGGTTGGCGCACACCTTGTCGCCGTGCATGCCGGGTAGGTCCCGGTCGAGGACTATCACGTCGTAGTCGTTGAGCTGTGCCCGCTGGAGGCCGGAGAGGCCGTCCAGGGCAACGTCGACGGCCATATGCTCTCGTCGCAGCCCGACAGCAACGGCTTCGGCCGTCTCCTGGTCGTCCTCGACCACTAGCACGCGCATGGATGGTTCCTTTCGGGAGCCCGGCCTCCTGTCGGCTCTGCGCCGGCCGTTTGGCCGTCTCCGGAGGGCTGCGCCCCCAAGTATGCGTGCTGGGGGGTTTCAGAACGGTTTCACCTCGGCTGGTCAGTTCTGAGGCGACCGTTGTCGGCTTGAGGGCGGCCTCAGGGGCCTCGGCGGGCCCGGAGAAGCGACGAAACTGTCACGAAACCTCGCGTTGGCCACGATGCCTGTATCGACATCGACCAGCGGAGGACGAACAACATGGACCACATTGTCGAACACCCCGCCCAGCGTCACCAGCGGCGAGCGCGGCAGCTCCGACGGGTCGGACCGCTCGCTCTCGGGCTGGTCACCGTTGGCCTGCTCGTGTCGGCCTGCGGCTCGGGTGGTTCGAGCGGCCCAGGGGTCGCGCACGTCCTGTCGACGCCGACTGCCGGCTCCTCGTCGTCGGCCGGCGGCTCGTCCAAGCCGAGCCCACTGGGTTACGCACTGTGCATGCGATCCCACGGAATCACGAATTTCCCTGAACCCAATGCCAGCGGTGACCTGTCCGTCCAGCAGGGTCAGATGCTTCCGGACGCCAACTCGCCCGAGTTCAAGGCCGCGGCTCAGGCGTGCAAGTCGCTGAACCCGGCCGGTGCCGCTCCGGCGCCGGGCCAGCAGGCGCAGCAGCTTGCCGCTGAGGTCAAGTACGCGCAGTGCATGCGCTCACACGGAATCGCGAACTTCCCGGACCCGACCAGCGCGGGCGGTCTGGACTTCTCAGGCGTCGACATCAACTCGCCGCAGGTCATCGCGGCGGACAAGGCGTGCGCGACCAAGGGGATCGGTATGAACGAGAGCAGCACGACGTGAGCGCGCCGAGTGGGTTGACCCCGGACGTTCATGCTCAGGGGGATCCGCCCGCACCGGCGAGCACGCGGCGACGGCGACGGAAGCGGATCGGGCTGGCACTGGTGACGGTGACCGCCGCGGTGGCCGTGGTGCTGGCGGTCACCGACCCGTTCAAAGGTGCCGGGCCGGCCAAGGCAGGTGTCATCGACAACGGCTACCAGACCTCGCTCGCCACTGTGGTCCGTCAGGACTTGTCCTCGCAGACCGACGTGGACGCCACCTTGGGCAACGCCGGCGGCTACAGCGTCATCAACCAGGACCAGGGCACGCTCACCGGCCTGCCCGCGGTCGGCCAGACCGTCAGCCAGGGCCAGGTTCTCTACCATGTGGGCGGCAAACCGGTCGTCCTGCTCTACGGGGCGACCCCCGCCTACCGCGGCCTGTCGGAAGGCGCTTACGCGTCGGACGTCACCGGCACCGACGTGGCCGAGCTCAACTCCGACCTGGTGGCGCTGGGCTATGCCACCACGTCGGAGATCCCGCGCGGCTCGGACGAGTTCTCCTGGTGGACCAAGAACGCCGTCGAGAAGCTCCAGGCCCACCTGGGAGTCACCCAGAACGGCACCCTGGCCCTCGGCCAAGCTGTCTTCCTCCCCGGCGCCGCCCGGATCACCGCGGTCACGGGTACCCTCGGCGCCCCCGCACCGGTGGGTGGACCGCTGCTCACCGCCAGTTCCTCCGCGCGCCAGGTCACGATCGCTCTGGATGCCACCCAGCAGAGCGAGGTCACGGTCGGTGACAAGGTGACCATCACTCTGCCCAACGGCCAGACCACGCCCGGCGTGGTGTCATCGGTCGGCACCGTGGCCACCACCCCGCCCGGGGGCGGGACGCCCACCATCACCGTCGAGGTCACCCCGACCGACCCGGCCGCCACCGGCAGCCTGTCCCAGGCTCCGGTGCAGGTGTCGATCACCACCGCCACTGCCAAGAACGTCATGGTGGTCCCCGTCGACGCGGTACTCGCCACCGCGCAGAGCGGATACGCCGTCGAGGTCGTCGGGCCCGACAAAGTCCACAGCCTCGTGCCGGTGTCACTCGGACTCTTCGACGACGCCGAAGGCCTCGTAGCGGTAACCGGCTCCGGCCTGTCGGTCGGCCAGCAGATCGTTGTCCCCTCCCTATGAGCAGCGAGCCTCCCTATGAGCAACGAGCCGAATATCCACGACATGACACAGACCACCTGCGACCCCCCTCGGCCACAGCTGGACAACGGCGGGCCACGGCCCGTCCTGGAGGTCCGGAACGTCACCAGAACCTACGCCAGTGAGCCGCCGGTCCAGGCGCTGCGAGGAGTCAGCTTCGCCGTGCAGCCGGGCGAGCTGGTGGCCGTCGTCGGGCCGTCCGGGTCGGGCAAGACGACACTGCTGCACCTGATGGGCACACTCGATCGTCCGAGCACCGGGACGGTGCGTATCACCGGCCTTGACGTGGCCGCCATGTCGGACCGGCAGCTTGCCGCGTTGCGGGCGACCCAGATCGGCTTCGTCTTCCAGCAATTCTTCCTGTCCGAGCACTCGACTCTGGTGGAGAACGTTGCCGACGGTCTCCTGTACACGGGGACCCGTCCCGCCGACCGACGCGCCCAGGCCTTGAACGCCCTCGGTCTCGTCGGGCTCGCGGACCGCCCCGATGCCCGGCCCACCCAGCTGTCGGGAGGCCAACGCCAGCGGGTCGCCATTGCCCGGGCACTGGTCGGCCGGCCCAGCATCGTGCTGGCCGACGAGCCCACCGGGAACCTCGACAGCGCCACCGGAGCCTCGATTGTGGAACTCCTCCAGGACCTGCACGACGCCGGGGTCACCATCGTCGTCATCACCCACGACCGCAGCCTCGCCGACCGCCTACCGCGGCGAATCGAGATGCTCGACGGCCGCATCATCGCGGACACCGCCACCGCCACGCCGACTGGGACGGGCTCCGTGCCGGTTGACGCAACCAACGCCGTACACGCTGACGATTCCCGGTTGCGTTCCGGAAGGCAGCCATGACGATCAACGCAAGACTCCGACCGAGCGACCTGGCCCGCGTCGCCAGCGTCGGCGTGCGCACTCGAAAGCTGCGCGCCGCGCTCTCGGCCCTCGGAATCGCCATCGGCGTAGCCGCCATCGTGGCCGTGCTCGGCCTGTCCTCGTCCTCCCAAGCAGGACTCCTCTCCCAGATCAGCAAGCTCGGCACCAACCTGCTCACCGTCACCAACGGTCAGAGCTTCTCCGGGCAACCTGTCGAACTGCCCAAGGCCGCACCAGGAATGATCGGTCGCATCGGCCCGGTCACCGAGGTCCAGGAAACCGGCACCGTCAAGAACACGAGCGCCTATCGCAGCCCGCTCATCCCCACCACTGACGGCAACGCACTGAGCGTTGACGCCGCCAGCCTCGGACTGCTCCAGACCCTCCGCACGACCATGGCCCAAGGGAACTTCCTGAACGCCGAGTCCGAACGCGAGCCGGTGGCCGTGCTCGGAGCAGCGGCGGCCCAGCGACTCGGGATCGACCGGGTCTTCTCGGGCGAGCGGGTCTGGGTCGGCGGGCAATGGTTCTACGTCGCCGGCATCCTGAACCCGGCCGCGCTGGTGCCCTCCATCGACAGTTCCGTCCTCGTCGGGTTCCCCGCCGCGCAGACCTACCTCGGCTTCGACGGCAACCCCTCCACCATCTACGTGCGTGCCGAGACCGATGACGTCGCGGCCGTCCAATCGGTCCTCGCGGACACGGCCAACCCCGAAGATCCCGGCGGGGCAGCCGTCAGCCAGCCGTCTGCCGCCCTGGTGGCCCAGGCCGACGCGCAGAGTGCCTTCAACGGCCTGTTCCTGGGCCTTGGCGCGGTGGCCCTGCTGGTCGGTGCCGTGGGAGTGGCCAACATCATGGTCATCTCGGTTCTCGAACGACGCTCCGAGATCGGGCTGCGCCGGGCGCTGGGAGCCACCCAGGGGCACATCCGCATCCAGTTCCTCGCCGAGGCCATCCTGCTCTCCCTTCTCGGCGGGACCGTCGGTGTCGGCCTCGGCGTGCTCTCCACCGCCATCTACGCGGCAGCCAAGGGCTGGGCGATTGTCGTGCCTGCACTCGCGTGGGGAGGCGGGTTCGGCGCCGCCCTGCTCATCGGCGCGGTCGCCGGCCTGCTTCCGGCCCTACGCGCTGCCCGCATGTCGCCCACCGAAGCGCTGTGGGCGGTATGAGTCGCCCCGCAGGGCCCGGAAGTCATCACTGGACGGCAGGCCGATCACCGTCGCGGGCGGTCGAGGACCTGCTCAAGCCAGTCGAAGACCACCTCGCAGTGGCGCTGTGGGGCCATCGGGGAGCAGTGCAGCTGGGCGCCCTCCGCCGCGGTCAGCCTGACGTAGTCCTTGGGGGCCCGCAGCAGGTCGTACAACCGGCTCGGCTGGCCCGCGTAGAACTGCTCGTCGTCGTAGTCCAGGACCAGGGTCGGAGCGGTGATCCGGGCTGCCACGGCGGTGATGTCCAGGGCGATCACGGCCTGGGCCGGGGTCCAGAAGTCGGTGAGGAGCCTGCCCGCGCGTGCGGCCCGCATGGCGGCGGGGGAGAAGCACTCCAGGCGCTTCTGGAAGGTGAACCGGTCGACGGCGGACAGATGGGGAACGATGTCCTTGTTCCAGATCTGGTTGGTCTTGGCTTTGTTGTCACTGACGATGCCGCGAATGTCGGCAGGGAAGGCGTCCCACGGCGACAGGCAGCCGGGCATGGCGACCAGCGCGGCCAGCCGGTGTTCGAAGGCCGCGGCCCGGGGGGCGAGACTGCCCCCCATGCTCATGCCGGTCAGCGCGATGCGGGACCGGGCCACGTCGGGACGCCGGTACAGCCAGTCGACCAGCGGGCTGACGACGCTCTCCCAGCGGCTGCTGAAGGGGATCCCGTCGACGAAGAGCAACTGCCCCTGGCCGGGGCCGTCATAGACGAGCGCGTTCCAGCCGCGCTCCAGGGCGGCCGGGACGCCGTAGCTCCACATGTCGATGTTCTGGCCGTCGCTGCCGTTGGTGAGGATGACCGTGGGGCGCGGGCGCTCCGAGGAGTCGGGCCGGAAGAACCAGACCGGCATCCGCCCGCCGCCCCAGGGCACGGTGGCGCGTACCGCGGCCGGCTCGCAGAGCGAGGCGAAGGTGTCCCAGCAGCTGCGGCCCTTGCGGTAGACAGCCTCCTCCTGCGCGTGGCCACTCGTCCCGAGGACGAAGAACAGCGCCTGGGCGTAGTACTGCGCGGCTCGCAGGGACAGCCATCGCCTGCTCTGCGCAAGGCCGTCCGCGGCCGCGCTGTCGGCCTGCTGGGCCAGCCGGTCGCCCAGTGCGTGGAAGGTGTCGGTGAACGTCTGGTAGCTCGCCCCGGACGCGTTGATCGCGTTGACGGCCGTCAGCACCTCACCCACCTCACCGCCGTGCCGGCCCGAACCTCCCAACGCGAAAAGGGCGTTGAAGTTGAGGTCGGAGGCCGTGAACAGCTGCATGGCGCCAGGGGCCGGCGACGCCACGGAGGCGGCGGCCACCGGCTGGGCCCCGCCGAAGGCCAGTGCGCCGGTACCGGCCGCGGCGAACGAGGCCAGAACACCGCGCCGGGACAGGCGGCTGGGAACGAGAGAGCCTTGAGTGCTGGTCATGCTGGGTCCTTTCGGGAAACAGAGACGCACTGAACTCGGACTGCTGCTCCGGTGACGCCCGAGCACCGGTCGCGTCCGCTCGGATTCGCGTCAACCATGCTGCTGCACGGACTCGTTGATGTGGTCAACCCGTGGACTGACGCCGGTATGAGCTACCAGGTGGAGTTGGGTAACGCCGCGCGTACCCGCGGGCACGGACCATCGGCGGCGCAGCACCACGGTTCCGGCGAGCCTCGCTGCCGCCCTGTCAGGCTACGCCGGGCCGTGCCGCCGCCTGGGGAGGCACAGCGGGGCGGCGCGTCCTCGGGTCCTGACGCGGGATTCCGATCGACGTCAGTCGGATGCCGGTGAGCTGATTGTCCGACCGGGGCCCATGGAGCCCGTGCACGCCGGTCAATCCCGTGTTGGTACTCGTGCGGGTGCCGCCGGGTCGGTCACCCCGCGAGCGAGCCCAGCTCCCGCGCCAGCGCGGTCAGCGCTGGGCCCAGCGGCAGGTGCGCGGTCACCGACGCGTACGGGTCGCCACGGGTGGCGCCCTGGTTGATGATGGCGACCGGCTTGCCGGTCTTGGCCGCGTGGCGGACGAAGCGCAGCCCCGACATGACCGTCAGCGAGGAGCCGAGGACCAGTAGCGCGCCGGCGGCGTCCACCAGCTCGTAGCACTGCTGCACCCGGAGTTTGGGCACGCTCTCACCGAAGAAGACCACGTCCGGCTTGAGGATCCCGCCGCAGAGCACGCAGGGTACGGTTCGGAAGGCGTCGACCAGCTCCTGCGGCAGCTCCACGTCGCCGTCCGGGTTGGCCGGGAATCCGGCCTCCCGGAGCGGCCCGTTGGCGGCGTGCAGCCGCCGGTCGAGCTCCTCGCGGGAACTGGTATGCCCGCACTGGAGGCAGACGACGCGGTCGAGGCCGCCGTGCAGCTCCACCGCGTCCAGGGTGCCCGCCGCCCGGTGCAGACCGTCCACGTTCTGGGTGATCACGGCCGAGACGTGGCCGGACGCCCGCAGGGCCGCGACCGCCCGGTGCCCGGCGTTGGGCTCGGCCCGGGCGATGGCGCGCCAGCCGACGTGGCTGCGGGCCCAGTACCGGCGGCGGCCCTCCTCGCCGGCCACGAAGTCCTGGTAGGTCATCGGGGTGTGGCGGCGCAGGCTGCCGGTCGCGCCGCGGTAGTCCGGGATGCCGGACTCGGTGGACAGCCCCGCACCGCTCAGTACCGCCACGCCGCGCCCGGCCAGCAGGAGCCCGACCTGCTCCAGGCCGTCAGCCGACTGCGCAAGCCCCCCACCCACCGGCCAGTCGATCATCGGACGAATGCGCATACAGGCAGTTTAGACGAGCGTCGATGACCGTGTTGGCCCAGCGCGGTGTCGGAACCGGCCACGACGCCGCCGAGTCCGAGGTGGAGTCCATCGCCGCCTCCCTCGTCGAGGCCGACCGGTAGGGACGACCCCGGTCCGGGCCGTGCTTGATATATACGTTGACATATATGATGCAGGCGAGTCGGCCCGACTGGGAGGAGTCTGCGATGCGTGCCACCGACAGTGAAGGCGGCCACCCGAGTTGCTGCCTGCCCTCCGGCCGGGGCGCGCCGGTGCTGGCGGTACCGACGGTCCGGTCCGGGCGCCGGGCTGCCGGTCCTGACCCGACCGGCATGGTGCTGGTGCCGGGCGGGGAGTTCCTGATGGGAACGGATGACGCGCAGGGCTTCGCGGCCGACGGCGAAGGCCCGGTCCGCTCCGTGCGGCTGGACTCCTTCCGGATCGACGCGCACGCGGTCAGCAACGACCGCTTCGCGGAGTTCGTGTCCGCTACGGGGTATGTCACCGACGCCGAGCGGATCGGCTGGTCCTATGTGTTCGCGGGCTTCCTGCCCGCCGCGCTGCGGCGCACCTCGCCGCGCCCGGCCCGCACGCCGTGGTGGTGCGGGGTCAGCGGCGCGTACTGGGGGTGCCCAGAGGGGCCGGGCAGCGGGACGGCGGGCCGGGAGGACCATCCGGTGGTGCACGTCTCGTGGAACGACGCCGCCGCGTACGCGCGGTGGGCCGGCAAGCGGCTGCCCACCGAGGCGGAGTGGGAGTGCGCGGCCCGCGGCGGACTGGAGCAGCGCCGCTACCCGTGGGGCGACGAGCTGGATCCGGGCGGCGACTACCGCTGCAACATCTGGCGTGGCTCGTTCCCGGCCAGGAACACGGCCGCCGACGGCTACCGCGGCACCGCGCCGGTGGACGCCTTCGAGCCCAACGGCCTCGGCCTGTACAACGTGTCCGGAAACGTCTGGGAGTGGTGCGCCGACTGGTGGACCACGGACCACGACAGGCATCCCGGCCGCAACCCGACCGGCCCGGCGTCCGGTACCGGCAAGGTGATCCGCGGCGGCTCGTACCTGTGCCACAGTTCCTACTGCAACCGGTACCGGGTGGCCGCCCGGACCGCCAACGACCTGGACGCCTCCGGCGGCAACACCGGGTTCCGCTGTGCGGCGGATCTTGACAGCGGCACCGGGTGAGGTCAGCCTGGGGCCTGTTAACTGCTCGGGTACATAGGAAGCGCGGAATGCAACTCGACTACGTGATCCTCGGCGTGCTGTCCCTGGGACGCTACTCCGGATACGACCTGCGTCGCTGGATGGAGGGGCCCGGGCGGTTCATCGGTTACGGGGTGCAGCTGCCGCAGATCTATCGCACGCTCGCGAAGATGGTCGAGCGGGGTTGGGTCGTCTTCGAGGTCGACCCGCGCGAGGGGCGTCCGGACGCGAAGGTCTACCGGCTCAGCGAGGCCGGCCGCGAGGCTCTGCTGGAGTGGGCCCGTTCGCCCTATGAGCCCTCCTCGCGTCCGATGGACCCGGATTTCATGCTGCGGTTCATCTTCGCGGGGCAGCTCGACCGCGAGATCGCGATCGATGTCGTGCGCACCGAGCTGGACTACCGCCTCAGGAACGTCAGCGAGACCGGGGCACTGGCCATCCCCGCCGGCTACGATCCGCAGATCCCCGAACTCGATTCAGCTTGGGCGAGGGAGATCCATCTCACCGCCCATGAGCAGGGCTTCGCTGCGACGGCGGCGTACATCGCCTGGCTCAAGCTCACTCTCCAGCGTCTCCAGGCCGGCCGAACCCCGCTGACCGGCGCCCCCTGACCGCAGGTCCCGGCCAGGGGGCCCGGAGACGGTCAGGTGCCCTGGCCGGTGGCGACCGTGGCAAGGTCGGCTGCCAGGGCGTCCAGCCGCTGGCGGGGCAGCAGACCGACGGCGAAGGCGGCGATCTGCAGGAGCGAGAGACCGGCGGCCATGGTGACGAAGGGGCCGTCGAGCAGACCGGCCAGGTGGCGACGCAGGACCGTCTCGGTCGCCGGGTCGGTGAGCAGTTCGCGCAGCGGGACGTGGACGCTGACCGGGCCTGTCGGGTAGTCCTCGGGGCGTGGAGCGGGCCGGCGGGCTGCGATCGCCTGTGGCTGCTGGCGGCGGGCCAGCAGGTGCTCGCCGGTCACCGGACCGCTCCGGGGCAGACCGAGTCGTTGGTACTGCTCCTCGGGAGCGTCGGTCGCGCGCAGTTGCCCCGTCAGCAGTTCGGCCATGCGCAGCTCCAGCTCGTCGTCCACGAGCGGGTGCCGCTGTCCGGGGTCGGCCGCCAGGTCGAACAGGAGGGTACCGAAGGCGTAGGGGTTGGACATGGCGTGCCCGGGCACCTTGAGCAGCGGAACGCCCTTGGTGAAGCTGAACGGTGGCGCCAGTTCCGCGTCGCGCAGCTCCTCGGGGCGGAACCGGCCGCGCATATGGGTGGGCATCAGCGTGTGCTCGGACAGCGGAGCGTTGGTCGGCTCGGCGCAGGCCCGCATGTAGACGTAGCGGCCGTCGGTCACGCTCACGTGTCCGCCGAACGCGCCGAAGAGCCCGGCCTCGCGCACGGGTGCGTCGGTGGCTACGGTGTCCCGCAGCGGCCGGCCCTGCATGTCGGGGGTGCGGTCGACGCCGAAGTACTCCAGCAGGGTGGGGCCCAGGTCGATCGTCTGTACCAGTGAGGCGCGGCGCTCGCCGTGCCGGGCGCTGCGCGGGTCCCAGACGAACAGCGGGGTGTGGATGGTCTCGTCGTACCAGGGCTGGACGTTCTTTCCCCACCAGCCGTGCTCACCCAGCAGCAGCCCGTGGTCGGTGTTGACGATCAGCATGGTGTCGTCCCACAGGCCGTAGTCGTCCATCGCATCCAGGACCAGCCCGAGCGACTGGTCGCACATGGACAGCAGGGCGGCGTACTCCAGGCGTCCGTGTTCGACCTGCTCGGGGGTCTCCAGGACCTGCTTGTAGTCCGGCCAGTCGAAGTGCGGTCCGCTGTAGTCGTGCGGGTAGAGCTCCTTGTGGCGGGCGTAGCTGAAGAAGGGCTCGTGCGGGTCGAAGGTCTCGATCTGCAGGAACCAGCTGTCCTCGGCGTGGTTCTCGGCCAGGAACTCCAGGCCGGCGTCGAAGGTGCGGGTCTGCGGATGGTCGGCCTCGTCGGCGAGGTGGGCGCGGTTGACCCAGTCCTGCCGCCAGCTCTCCATCCGCAGGGCCTTGAGGCTGTCGGGGATCTCGGGGTCGGCGACCTGGCCCTTCCAGGCGTCGCCCTCCTGGCCGCGGAAGAACTCGAAGGTGCTGAAGCGGCCGTGGTAGGTGGCTCCGCCGTCCTCCCAGTAGTGCTGGTGGTCGGTGGTCAGATGGGTGTGGACGCCGTTGTTCTTCAGCAGTTCGGGCACCGAGTCGTCGAACGGCTCCAGCGGGCCCCAGCCGCGGTGCAGGAAGTTGTAACGGCCGGTGTGCAGCTCCCGGCGGGCCGGCATGCAGGGCATGCTCCCGGCGTAGCAGTTGTCGAAGGCGACGGTGCGCTCGGCGAGCCGGGTGAAGTTCGGCGCGTGGACCCAGTCCGCACCGTAGGGCGGCAGGAACCGCCGGTTCAGAGTGTCGAACATGACCATGACGGCCTTCATGCGGCGCCCTCCTCGATATGTACGCACGACGATAGCCACGGGAGCGCCGTAGTCAACATTCATGAAATTCGTGTGACAAAGCCTGCTCTCTGCCTTGACGCCTGTCGGTCGGTCGAGCAGCCTGGGCATCCGCCATAGATTCTCTCGTACATATCCGCGAGGCTGCCTTGCGCATCATCTACGTCGACGTGGACACCCTTCGCGCCGACCACACCACCGCCTACGGCTACCACCGTCCGACCACTCCGAACCTGCGGAGGCTGGCTGACAAGTCCGTCACCTTCGACCGCTACTACTGCTCCGATTCCCCTTGTCTGCCCTCCCGCACCGCGCTGACGAGCGGGCAGTTCGGCATCACCAACGGCGTCATCGGGCACTTCGGCCAGGCCGCGCAGTTCCGCCTGGACGCCGGACACGGCCCCGAGCCCGACCGCCCGCTGCTGGGCCAGCGCCTGGGCTGGGGCGGCTACTACACCGCGGCGGTCTCGGTCTTCGCCGAGCGCCACCGGGCGTACTTCTTCCACGGCAACTTCCGCGAGAGCATCCGGGCCACCGACCGCTTCGGCGACGAGGAGGCCCAGGACGTCAACCGGGTGGCCATCGACTGGATCCGCCGACACGCCGATCAGGACGACTGGTACCTGCACCTGACCTACTGGGAGCCGCACACCGACTACACCCAGCCGTCCGAGTGGACCGAGCGCATGGCGGCCTCCGGGCCGGTGCAGGCATGGCCCGACGAGGAGACCATCCAGGCGCACACCGAGGTGTACGGGCCGCGCAGCGCGCTGGACCTGCACTACTCCCTCACCGGGCCCGGCCGCTCACCGGTGCCGCACAACATGCCCGACGCCATCCGCTCCCGCGCCGACTTCGAGCACCTGGTCAACGGCTTCGACGGCGCGATCAGCTACTGGGACCACCACTTCGGCCTGCTGATGGCCACTCTGGAGGAGTTGGGCATCGCACAGGACACCGCCGTGATCGTCAGCGCCGACCACGGCGAGTCCTTCGGCGAGATGGGCTCCTACGCCGAGCACGGCCTGGCCAACGAACCCACCCACCGGCTCCCCTTGGTCGTGTACTGGCCCGGCGTCACCGACGACCTGCCCGAACAGGCCAGACGCAACGACGCCCTGCTCTACAACATCGACCTCGCACCGACGCTCTGCGACCTGCTCGGCCTGAGCGTGCCGGCCGGCTGGCAGGGCGAATCCTTCGCCCGGGCCGTCCGCGGGGAGGAGACCGAGTCGCGGGAGTACCTGGTGCTGGGCCACGGCGCCCACACCTACCAGCGTGCCGTGCGCACCCGCGACCACCTCTACATCCGCACCTACCACCCCGGTTGCTTCCGCGCCGAGTGGGAGCAGCTCTTCGATGTCACCGGCGACCCCTACCTGACCCGTGATCTGCTCGACGCCGAACCGGAGTTGGCCACGCGGATGCGCTCCCACCTGTCCGAGTGGTGGCACCGGTACGCGGGCAGGCCCGGCTGCCTGCCCGACCCGATGCAGACGACCCTGCAGACCGGGCCCACCCACTACAACGACCCCGTCCGCTACGCACAGCACCTGCGCGACACCGGGCGGAGCCACCTGGCCGAGGACCTGGAAGAGCGGCTCGCCACCCTGAACGTCCCAGTCTCCTGGCACGCGCCGGAGATTCCACAGACCCCCCGACTCCTCGGACGCTGGCAGCAGATCCGCCAGGAGCGCGCCGCACACGGCGAACAGCACAGCTGACCATCTGTCATCTGCCTTGCGCGGCACGACCCATCGAACCGGACGAGCCGGCACTGAACACGTATGGAGACCGGATGTCGGCGCAGCCCCTCGCCGTGGCAGGCCCGCAGGCCCCCACCGCCCCGACCAGCCGTTCGGGCAGGTGGCGTCAACTCGCCCTGCTCAGTGGACTGACCAGTATGGACGGCACCGAGGGCAGCGTCGCCACGGTGCTGTTCCCGGCCCTGCGGACCGCCCTGGGCGTACCGTTGTCCGCGCTCGGAGTGCTGGTCGCCGCATCGAAGCTGGCCGGTATGGTGACCGGCCCGGCATGGGCGGCGCTGGCCCAGCGCACCAACCGCAAGGCGGTCCTCGTGATCTCCTCGGGGCTCTGGGGCGGCTGGAGCGTCGCGGCGGGCCTGGCCCAGAACTGGGCCCAACTGGTGGTCCTGTTCACCATCGCCGCCGCCGGATTCGCCGGGGGAGGCCCGCTGGTCAACGGCATCCTGGCCGACCTGTTCGACGACGCCGTTCGGGGCCGGGCCTCGGGATACCTCTACGGCGGTGCCGCCGTAGCCCTGGCGATCATCGGCCCGCTCCTGGGCCAGCTCTCCCGGATCCACGACGGCTGGCGCTACGGGTTCTTCATTTCCGGCGCGGTCACCGTCGCCTTCGGTGTCCTGGTCCTGATCTTCTTCCGGGACCCGGGAGTTGGGGCTGCCGACCGGCCGCAGACACCCGCTCCGGCCATCGCACGGCCGAACAGGCTCTCCGGAGCAGCCCTGCGCGAGCTGCTCGGCATCCGAACCCTCCAACTGGTCCTGATCCAGAGGCTGACGAACAGTCAGTTCACGCTGCTCAGTTTCGGCGTGGTCTATCTGGTCGACGTATTCCACTTCAGCAACGCCCAGGCCTCGCTGGTGACCGCGCCCGCCGCGCTGGCCTACCTGCTCGGCACGGTGCTCGGCGGCGTCGTGGTGGACCGGGCGCAGCGCCGGTGGCCGGGCACCGGGCGGCTGCTGACGTGGCAGGCCGCAACCCTCGCCTGGGCTGTGGCCGCACTGCTGGGCACCCAGGTCCACTGGCCGTCGATCGGGATCTACGTCGCCTTCTTCGCGGCGCTGGGCCTGTTCCAGGGGTTCAACCCGGGTGCCAACCGCCCGATCCTGATGGCGGTGACCCGACCCGAACTGCGCAGCGCCGCTTTCGCGCTGATGCTGTCGGCCGAGTCGGCGGGCTGGGCACTCAACACCCTGGTCGTCGGCTACCTCAGCGACGCCATCGGACTGCGCGCCGCCGTGCTCTGGCTGGTGGTGCTCCTCTGCCTCGCCAACGGACTCTTCATGACCGCCCTCTACCGGCCCTACGCCCGGGAGTCCGCCGCCCTCCAAGGCGCCGCGGAGACGTAACCACCAGCCGACTCACGTCCGCACCCCGCCGACCACACCTACCCCTTGGACGAACACCCATGACCGACCCGGCCCAGCGCCGCACCCACGACACCACCCGTACCGCCTACACCTCCCCGGCGGGCGGCAGTCTCCCGCTATTGCTCTGCGCCCCCTCCCGCTCCCGCCCGGCCGCCGCAGTACTGCTCTTCCACGGAGGCGGCTGGCAGACGGGATCAGCCGAGCAGTTCGCCCCCCAGTGCCAGGCACTCGCGTCCCAGGGGATCCTGGCGGCCGGCGCCGGATACCGGCTCGTCGGCCAGGGAGCCGCCACGCTCTCCGACTGCCTCGACGACGCCCGCGCGGCCATCGAGCACGTCCGCGGTCTCGCCCCGGGCGTCCCGCTCTTCGTCGGCGGCGGCTCAGCGGGCGGACAACTGGCCCTGGCCGCCGCGCTCACCCCACCGACGGCCGACGAACACTCCTACGCCGGTCTGCTCCTGTTCAACCCGGTCGTGGACCTGTGCGAGCCGACCGGTACCTGGCAGACGTTCCGCGAGATCCTCGGCCTGGACGCGCGAACGGCCGCCGCCCTCTCGCCACTGCACCTGGTCCGCCCCGGCGCACCGCCCGCGATTGTCTTCCACGGAACAGCCGACGCCCTCGTCCCGATCCACAGCGTCCGGCACTTCCGCGACGCGATGCGGGCCGTCGGCAACGCCTGCCGCCTCGTCGAGTACGAGGGCGCCCCGCATGGATTCTTCAACCCCGGTGCGGGCGAGGCCCGCTGGCACGAGGAGACGACCGCCCTCGCCGCCGCCTTCGTCCTGGAGCCGTCGACCCGCTGACCGCCCCACCCCACAGCCCACCATCACCACGCGTAGCCCCGCCAAGGAGGCCCCGATGCAACGAACCCGGACCAGGTCCACCGCCCTCGCCGCCGCACTCCTCGCCCTGACGGCCACCACTCTCGCCGCCGCCACCCACGCCGCGGACGCCGCGACCGGCGTCAACTACGTCGCCCTCGGCGACTCCTACTCCGCAGGCGGCGGATCAGCCACGACCTACCTCAACAGCTGCAACCAGAGCACCAACGCGTACCCCTACCTCTACGCCCAGGCCACCCAGCCGGCCAGCTTCTCCTTCCAGGCCTGCGGCGGCGCCACCACCACCGACGTCGTCAACAACCAACTCACCCCGCTCAACTCCGGCACCACCCTGGTCTCCATGACCATCGGCGGCAACAACGTCGGCCTGGCCAACGTGCTGTCCTCCTGCCTGCTCGGCAGCGACACCACCTGCCAAAACGCCGTCTCCACAGCGGAGAACACCGCCCTCACCCAGCTCCCCGGCCAACTGGACACCGTCTACGGCGACATCCGCGCCCGCGCCGCCAACGCCCACGTGGTCATCCTCGGCTATCCGCAGTTCTACGACCTCAACACCGCCCTCTGCCTGGGGATCAGCGCGACCAAACGCGCCGCGCTCAACGAGGGAGCCGCAGTCCTGGACAGCGTCATCCAAGGCGAAGTCGCCAAGTACCCGAACTTCGTCTACGAGGACGCAATCAGCCGGTTCACCGACCACCAGCTGTGCGACGCCGATCCGTGGCTGCACGCCCTGAACTGGCCGATCGGCCAGTCCTTCCACCCGACGGCCGCCGGCCAGTCCGGCGCGTACCTTCCAGCCCTGGAAGCCGGCGCCTGAGCACTGCCACCCGAGAACCCCGCGCTTGCTCAGGACAGCAGCAGCTGCCACTGCTGGTTGGCCGCACTGCTGTTGATGGTCTCCTGCTCCAGGTTCGCCTGGTTGGCGGTGGATGATCCGACGACGCCGACCGCTTTGCCGCTGCGGACGTTGATCAGGTTGACGTAGCCGCCGCCGGAGTCGGCGAGCGTCCACTGCTGGTTTGTCGCTCCGGTGGGGGTGTACTGGCAGATCGGTGCGCCGTCCGCGGTACCGCCTCCGTACACGTCCATGGCCAGGTTGGAGGAGCTGTTGATGAGCGTGAACGCTCCCGGTCCGACCGCTTGGGTGCGCCAGGACTGGTTGGAACCGCCGTCGCGCCCGTACTGGATCAGCTTCGTCCCCGAGGCGGGCGAGGAGCCCGGGTCGTCGATGGCCTTGCCGCTGTTGCGGTTGACCAGTACGAGGGTGTCGTAGGTGGCTGATGCGCCCGAGGCCAGCGTGACCTGCTTGCTCCAGGCGCCGGAGGCCACGGTGGTGGTCGCGGGCGCCGGGCCGATGTTGTGCAGGGTGCAGGAGGTGACCTGTCCGCCGCTCCAGGCGAAGTCGACGGTGAAACCACCGCGCACGCCGACGCCGGTGACGGCGCCCGACGCCGACCAGGCTGACGGCAGCGCGGGAAGCAGCTGCAGCAGACCGGGCCGGGAGTAGACGAGCATTTCGATGGCCGCGGACGGCAGGCCCAGGTTGGCGTCGATCTGGAAGGTGTCGCCGCCGTAGATGTCCAGCAGGTTCCCGGCCGTGCCCGTCGAGCCGTTGACCGAGGGGGTCAGTCCGTTGGTGAAGCAGGTGTAGGCGTTGGCGGCGTTCTTCAGCCGGGCCCAGCAGGCCGCACGCCAGGCCACGCCCCAACCGTAGCTGGTCATGCCGCGGGCATCGAGCAGGTTGGTGACGCCGGTCAGCAGCGCGGCCGGGGACTGGTCGGCGGTGATGCGGTCGCCGGGGAACAGCCCGATCAGCGGGGACAGGTGCCGGTGCTGGATGTCTGAGGTGTCGAGGTTGTCCGGGGTCATCCATTCCTCCAGCCAGCCGGTGACACTGCTGACCTGCGGGAGGTACAGACGGCTCTGCAGCCCGGCGACGGTCGAGGCGAAGCCCGCGTCCCTGCCCAGGGTGGATGCGGCCTGCTGGTAGTTGGCGAACAGCTGCCAGACCAGCTCCTGGGCGTAGGTGACGCCGATCTGGTTGCTGGGGCCGTGCTCGGGTGACCAGTCGTTGTCGTCGACGAGCACCTTGTTGCCGTTGCTGTCCGTGGTGGTGATCAGCCGGGCCTGCCAGAACTGGCAGGCGCCCAGCAGCAGCGGGTAGATCCTCGCCAGGTAGTTCTGGTCCTGGGTGTACAGGTAGTGGTCGAACAGCTGGTTGCACAGCCAGGCGCCGCCGGCCGGGTGCCAGTCCCAGCCCAGGCCGCCGAAGGGGTTGGTGGAGATCGCCACGGTCCAACCGGCGATGTTGCCGGAGGAGTTGCGGTAGGCGCCGTTGCTGGCATCGTTGAAGTGCGCCTGGGTGTGCTGCGCCCAGAACGGCTGCTGGTTGACGCAGTAGTCCGCGAACGGCCCGAAGCAGGACGGCAGTCCGGTGCGGTCGGGCAGCCAGTAGTTCATCTGGATGTTGATATCGGTGTGGTAGTCGAAGTCCCATTGTTCGGAGTTCGAGTCGGCCCAGGGTCCCTGCAGGTTGATCGGCAGTCCGGTGCGGGAACCGCTGATCATCAGATAGCGGCCGAACTGGATGAACGCGGCGTGCAGTTCGGGGTCGGCACCGGAACTGTGGGCGGCCGCCAGCCGCTGGTCGGTGGGCAGCGCGCGCTGTGCGGCGCTTGAGGTGCCCAGGCTGACCGTCATCGCCTGCTGCAACCCCTGGTAGTCGGCCAGGTGGTTGGAGAACAGCGCTGCGGTGCCGAGCCCGATGGCTCGGGAGGCCTGGTTGGCCGCGACGGTCCGCGGGACAAGGGAGGGGTCCATGAACCCCGGGGCGGTCGGCGAGTAGTCGGTCCCGCCACTGATCACCAGCAGTACGTCCGAGCAGCCGTTGAACGTCACGGCCGAGCCCGAGGCGCCGAGTGTGCCGCCTGATGCGGAAGCCTGGACGAGCGCGGCGTACGTCAGCCCGTTCGCCAGAGTTCCGGTGAACGACGCCGTGGTTGAGGCGGCGTCGGTCGTCGTGGTCTCCGAGCGGGTGCCGGTCAGCGTCAGGCTGCCGGTGTAGGTGCCGCCGGCGGAGGAGCTCAGGTGGATGACGATGACATCGTCGGGGTGGCTGGCCCAGACATCCCGGCGGTACGCGACGCCGTTGTAGCTGTAGGACGTCGAGGCGTAGCCGTTGCTCAGATCCAGCCGGCGCTGGTAGCCGGTGATCGCCGGAACAGTGTGTGCCGGGATGCTCAGAGTGGCTTGGGCCAGCATCTGCATCGTGCCGAAGTCGGTGGTGTCGTACGGGAATCCGTTCGATCCGGGGGCGCTGTTGGCCCCGCCCTGCCAGCAGGTCACGTCGGTGACGTTGTAGAGCTCGCTTGACGGGTCCGAGGTGAACAGCGCACCGAGGCGGCCGTTGCCGACCGGCAGGGCCGTGGCCATCATCGACGTCGCACTACCCGCTGACTCGTACCAGATCGTCGTGGCCTGTCCGGCGGGTACCGGCGCGACCGGCACCGCTGCCTCAGCCGTGCTCGCACGTGCGGCGACCATGGACAGGCCCGGCGCCGCCAGTAGCGTTCCGAACGCCGCGGCGCCCCGGAGAAGCGAGCGACGTGATGGGTTGTGGAACTCGGACATCTTGCCTCCGGAGGCTTCGGACGCGGCCAGGATCAGGACATCGATCGAGTGGGCACGGGACCCGTCGAAATACATCACATGTTTCGATGGTGACTTGAGGCTGGGAACGTCCAGCACCTGCGGTTGGATCGTAGGGGCGGGTCATGCCTCCGTCAATACATCGGATGTTGTGTGCCGGGACCCGGTCCTGGCCGACCACCCTCACCACCATCAGCGGGGCCCAGTCGATCCCAGATGGAGTGCCGAGCTGCGGTTTCCCGCTTCATTTTTAACAATTGCAAACAGAAGTAAGCATAGACAAACAATAAAGTCGGTACTAGCGTCACGGTCGCCAAGCTCCACGACTCGCCCCCGAGGAGGGGACGGACCGGCGTCGTTTCCTGCCTCGCCACCGCCCTGACCCCACTCGCTGCGGCGGCAGCCTCCGGGCACCCGGCCTTCGCGGCCAGCCGTGGTCCCGGCGGCCACAGCTTCGGCTTTGCTTTCCGCACCGCGAGGGGTTCATCCGCCCGGATCAAGCCGTTGATGGTCGCCAACGGCGGCCCGGTGCTGATGGTGCAGATCGAGAACGAATACGGCTCCTGCGGTGGCGACGCGCAGTACCTGGCCGAGGTCCGGCAGGCGTGGATCGACGTCGGGAACCTCACCGGCTGGGAGGTCTTCCTGCTGCCGATGGACGAGACGTGCATCGCTGGGCTCAGGCCCCGGAGCGGCCGATCCCCAGCGCCCTGGCCTCTTCTTCAAGTCCGAGCTGTACCTGGACCGGACCGGCGACACCTGCCTCGGCATGTCGAACTGGACCAAGAGGCTGGTCCGGGTGAACGGCCACAACCTCGGCCGCTACTGGGAGATCGGCCCGCAGCACCGCCTCTACTGCCCGGCGCCCTGACTGCACCATGGCCGCAACGAGATCCTGGTCCTCGACCCGGGCTGCCCTCAGCTCGGCAGGATGCCGCGGATTCCATCGAGCGCTGCGTCGAGGGTCGCGGCGGTGTTGGCGTGGCCGCTGTACCCCTCGTCCTCGCCCTCGTCGACCGACCAGCCCCAGCCGCTGTCCGGGTGCCCGTCCAGGGTGGCGGTGTGCGTGCCGGTGTCCAGGGTGACGGACATCGCCCCGCCGGGAAGCCGCTCGACGGCGACATGGACCGCGTCGCCCAGGATCTCGGCGACGCGGACGCGGACCTGCTTCTCGGTGATGTCAGCCATGGCCTTCTCCGGACTGGAGGGTCGGGACTCCAGCCTGCACCACCGGGCCTGCCCGCGCCCCCGGCGGCGCGGTGGCACTGGGCCGTCGGGAGGATGTGCGCCTCTATGCGAAACGGCGCAGCCCCGCCCGCGCCGCGGCGGCGAGCGCCGTCGGCACGGCGAGCCGAGTCGGCTCCGCCACCCGGGTGACCGTGACCGGCCGACGCCGGGACATCCCAGCTCACATAGGATCTCCCTCACCCGTCAGCACATGCCGCGAGAGCCGAGAACCCGGTCATCCCCCAGCAGTTCGCCTTACAACGCCCCCTGACCCGGCGCCACTCCGAGCGGCACCGGCGTCGAGGCCCATCACCGATTCCCCCAAGCAGGAGCTACGCCCGTGCCCGAAGCCGACCAGCACTACAGCGACCTTCCCGGCGGGAGTGCCCGTCCGCTCGCTGACCAGCCGCCGGCGGACTGCCCGCAGGCCGCGCCGCAACCGCCGCTGCCCCGCGAGAGGCAGCGATTCCGCTCCCGCGGGGAACTCGTTGCCGGGGCGCTGGCCGGGCTGCTCATCGGCCTGGTGCTGCTCGTGCTGGCCCCCAAGGAGGTCGCCCTCGCGCTGCGATTGGAGGGTACGCCGGGGACGTTGAGGATTGCCTCGTGCATACAGCAGCCCGACGGCCACAGCGTCGACTACGCCTGCACCGGCGACTTCCGGTCCACCGGGGGAGGGGGCGCGTTGAACCTCCCGCGGGCCTCCTACACCAGTGCCGACAACCTCACCGGACGTACGATCAGCGTCCAACGCGGGCCGAACGGCGGCTACTACACCGTCAGCTGGGCATCGGCGGCGCAGTGGGCCGGGTTCCTGTGCTTCGGGCTCTGCCTGATCGGCAGCTTCGTGATGTTCCTGCCGTCCTTCTCCTCCCGGGTCGACTACCGGATCCGCCCGTCCGCCCAGGCGGGCAGCGGCATGCTGAACCCGGCCCAGCGGTGGTCGGTGCGGATCGGCATCAAGGTCACGCTGCTGGCACTGCTCGGTTCTGTCCTGTGCGAAGCCGCTGCGCTCGTCCTGGCCATGGTGTGATCAGCCAGGCTGATTGGGTTGCACACGGCCGGCTGACCTCGCCGGGCTCTGGTGCCGCCTCGTCAGCGAAGGTCGACGCATGTCTGAAATGCAATAATTTGTGATGGCTCCGACGCTGACGGGGCAGGGAACGTTCGTCGAGCGCGGGACGGGTCGCTGTGAGCACTCCGCAGGGTACGTCGGACAACTCCAGCCGCGACCTGGACACTGCGATCCTCGCGGCGCTCTTCTCCGAGTCCCCGATCGGCCTGCACGTGATGGACACGCAGCTGCGCATCATCCGGGTCAACTCCGCGGCGCTCCTCAGTGAGGCATTCCCTGCCCGCGACTTCCTCGGTTCCACGCTCATGGAGATCCTGCGGGCCTTCAAGTCGGCCCAGGCGGACTCCCTGGTGGCGATGGTGCGCGAGGTGCTGGCGACCGGTATCCCCAAACGCGACGTGCTGCTGACGATCCGCGCGCTGCGCGAGCCGCACCCCGAGATCACGGTGTCGGTCTCCTGGTTCCGGCTGGCCGACCCCCAGTGGCGCCCCCTGGGGGTCGCCGCGGCGATCCTCGACGTCACCGACCGGTACCGGGCCCAGGGCCGGCTCGCGCTGCTCGGGAGGGCGGGGGCCCGCATCGGTACGACCCTGGACCTCTTCCAGACGGCGCAGGAGCTGGCTGACGCGACCGTCCCCGGCTTCGCGGACGCGGTGACGGTGGACCTGCTCGACCCGGTGCTGCGCGGAGAGGCGCCCGAGCCGGGACCCCACGTCGAGGGCCTGCCACTGCGCCGGGCCGGCTCGGCCTCGCTGAACGAGGAATGGGCACCGCGGGTACCGCTCGCGGGCGAGGTCAGCAGGTTCCCTGCCGGGACGCCCTACCGCCAGTGCATGGCGGACCTGCGGCCCAGGCTGATCGGCCGTCTGGACATGGACGGTGCGTGGCTCGACCTGGACCCGATCCGCTCCCGGCTGCTCCGGCGGGCCGGGGTGCACTCCGTGATGCTCGTCCCCATGCGCGCCCGCGGCCTGGTCCTCGGCCTGGCCTGCTTCTACCGGTGGCAGTTCCAGGACGGCTACGAGGAGGACGACCTGGCCCTCGCGGTGCAGCTGGCGGCGCGCACCGCGCTGTGCCTGGACAACGCCCGGCTCCACAGCCGGGACCTGTCGGCGGCCCGGATCCTCCAGCTCAGCCTCCGGCCGCCGGAGGTCCCCGCCCACGCCGCCGTCGAGACCGCGCACAGCTACCTGCTGTCCGGCTCCGGCTGCGCCTGGTTCGATGTCATCCCGCTCTCCAGCGCCCGAGTCGCCCTGGTCGCGGGCGACATCGCCGGCCAGGGGGTCCGCACGGCGGCCGTCATGGGCGAACTCCGGGCCGCCGTCGGGGCCCTGGCCGACCTGGACCTGCCGCCCGACGAGCTTCTCGACCGGCTGCACGATCTGGTCGCCCGGCTCGGCGGGGAAGCGGCGGTGGGTACCACCTGCCTCTACGCGGTGTACGACCCGGTGACCCGGATGTGCGCGATGGCCCGTGCGGGCCACCCGGCACCGCTCGTCGCCCGCCCCGACGGCCGTGTCCGGCTGGTCGACATCCCGCCCGGACCGGCGCTCGGACACGGCATCGCCGGGCACCGGACGGTGGAACGCGAGCTCCCCGAGGGCAGCATCCTCGTCCTCAGCAACACCGCCCTGCTGCCCGAACTCGACGCCGAGAGCGGACAGCGGCGACTGGACCGGGTCCGCTCCGCGCTGACCCCCGCGACCGGACCGCTCCAGGAGGCGTGCGACGCGGTCCTGGGGATCCTGGCCCCCGAACGCCCGGAGCGGGACTCGGTCCTGCTGCTCGCCAGGACCCGCGCCCTCGGCCCGGATCAGGTGGCCTCCTGGACGCTCTCCCGGGAGGCCGACGTCGTCCCCAGGTCCCGCAGGCTCGCGGCCGCCCAGCTCCGGGCCTGGGGACTGGACGACCTTGAGTACGCGACCTCGCTGGTGGTCAGCGAACTGGTCACCAACGCGGTCCGCTACTCCGACGGTCCGATCGGGCTTCGGCTGATCCGCGACCGTGCACTGACCTGCGAGGTATCGGACACCAGCAGCACCTCCCCGCAGCTGCGGCAGGCGGCCGACAACGACGAGGGCGGCCGCGGCCTCTTCATCGCCGCGCAGCTGACGCAACGCTGGGGCACCCGGCCCACCCGCCGCGGCAAGACGATCTGGACCGAACAGGCCCTGCCCCCGGCTGCCGCCGAGGCGACGGACTCCGGCTCGTAGCCCTGAGCGGCGTCGCCGAGGAGCGGACCGATGTCCGGCGGCGGAATGCCCCGAGGCCGGGGCCGCCATCCGTACGGCGTTCAAGCCCCCGGCCGGGGGTGCGGCTCCCGTGCCGACTTGTTCCCTCACCTGGGCGGGTCCAGGCTGATCCTATGGAGTCCGGGAGCCGAGACCACGGATCGCAGCGATGAGCACACCCACAGACAACGCCGGCGGCTCTGACCCGCTGGCAGGCATGTTCGCCCACGCCCCCGTGATCTTTGCCGCGCTCACTGGTCCCGACCACCTGCTCGAAGGCGCGAACGAGGCATTCTTCCAGTCTGTCGGGGTCGGCCGGGGCTCCGAGCTGCTGGGCCGCCCGGTGGCGCAGGCGGTACCCGAGCTGGTCCACCAGGGCCTGCTGGAACTGCTGGACGCGGTCTACCGCGACGGGGAGCCGTTCGTCGCACGTGGCGCCCCCGTGCTGCTCGGACCGGCGGGCAAGGCGCGCCAGCGGTACTTCGACTTCAGCTTCGAACCCCGCCGCGACCAGGCCGGGCGGATCCAGGGCGTGGCCTTCCTCGCCGTGGACGTGACGCGGCCCCGCGCCGCCCGCAGGCTGGCCGCCGAGCAGCAGGTACTGCTCGAACAGATAGCCCGGGACGCGCCCCTGTCCGAAGTCCTGGACGGCATGTGCCGGGCCATCGAGAAGCTGTCACCCAAGGTGCTCAGTTCCGTGCTGCTGCTCGACGCGACGGGAGGCCGACTGGTGCACGGAGCCGCCCCGAGCCTTCCCGACTTCTACAACGAGGCCGTCGACGGCACCGAGATCGGGCCGCGGGAGGGCTCCTGCGGGACCGCCGCGTACCGCCGGGAGATGGTGGTGGTCAGCGACATCGCGGTGGATCCGCTCTGGGCCGACTACCGGGACCTGGCCCGCCGGGCCGGGCTCGCGGCCTGCTGGTCGTCCCCCATCATCTCCGGCACCGGGGAGCTGCTCGGCACCTTCGCCATGTACCACCGCACACCATGGGCCCTGAACGAGGACGATCTCGACCTGAGCATCGTCTTCACCCGCACAGCGGCTCTCGCCATCGAGCGCCACCGGACCGAGCAGGCGCGCCGCCGGGCGCACGAGAGCGAGCTGGCCCTCAGCTCCGATCTGGCGTTCCTGCTCGACTCCAGCACCGCGGTCAGCGAGGAGGCGCACTACCCGCAGAACATGCGGCAGATGGCACGGACCGCGGTAGCGGCCCTGGGACCGGTCTGCGTCATCGACGTGCTGGAGGACGGCCGGATCCGGCGGGTGGCTGTCGGCGTCGCGCCGGGGCTGCCCAGCCGGGCCGAGGAGCTGCTGGCGGCCGAGACGCCGGCACACTCCAGGGCCTCCCTGGTCGGGCGCGTGCTCGCCACCGGCGCGAGCGAGGTCAGCCGGACCGCTCCCTCGGGACCGTGGCAGGACCTGGGCCTGCGGATCACCGGGCAGGCCTGTTTCCCGCTCACCGCACGGGGACATACCTTCGGCGCGCTGACGCTGGTCGCGACCGAGGAGCAGCCGCTGGACGCGCGTGCGATCGCCCTCGCGGAGGAGCTCGCCCGCATCGCCGCTGCCGGCGCCGAGACCACGCGCCAGTACGACCAGCGGGCGCAGCTGGCGCACGACCTCCAGGCCGGGCTGCTGCTGGCCGCCCTGCCGGTGGTGCCCGGCGCGCACCTGGCCGCCTCCTACCGGCCGGCGGGCGAGGGCCTGGACATCGGCGGCGACTTCTACGACGTCTTCCCGCTCCCGGGGGACTGGTGGGGGCTGATCATCGGGGACGTCTGCGGCCGGGGCGCCTATGCGGCGACCACCACCGCGCTGGTCCGCAACACGGCCCGTGCGGTGGCTCCGCTGCTGCCGACCCCGGGCGCGGTGGCCCAGGCGGTCAATGATGCGCTGCTGGGCCGGGAGGACAACGGCGAGAGCTTCGTCACCATGATCTATGCCGAGCTGCGGCGGACGCGTGAGGGGATCGCTGTGAGCATGGTCCGGGCCGGGCACCCGCCCCCGGTGGTGCGCCGGGCCAACGGCATCGTGGTCAGCCCCACCCCGGCCGGTCAGCTCCTCGGCGTGTCCTCCGACCCGGAGCTCGTCCTGGACTCGTTCACCCTGGGCAGCGGGGACAGCCTGATCCTGGTGACCGACGGAATCCTGGAGGCCCGTGACCCGGCCGGGAACTTCTTCGGCGAGGAACGCCTCGCCGCCGCCATCCAGTCCACCACCGGAATCAACGACGTGCACCGGATCCTCGACGCGGTCACCGGCGCCGTCGACGCCTTCACCGGCCGTGTCACCGACGACGACCAGGCGGTGCTGGCCCTGGTCGCCGAGTAGCGCACGTGGTGTTCGATCTGCATGCTCAAGGATCGAACAGCCGAGGCCCTCCTTGCCGCCAACCGGGCTGCCGGGGTTCCCTTCCAGCAGCCGGGGAGTGGTCGCCACGGGGATCCTGCGCTGTCGGGTACTGGACGGCATCCTTGAGAGTGAAATATTATATGTGACATGTGGGATGGCTAGTGTGCCGAGGGGGCTGGGGTATCGGCGCAGGTCATCGCCATCAGGACGCCTCGGAGTCGAAGGCGTTCCCTACTCCGGTTCAGCGCAGCACCGCGACGCAGCACCTCGAAGCAAGGCCCACGCGTGCACAGCACGTGGACGGAGGGGGCTGCGGCCATCCGCCGCGAACCAGCAGCGGCACCACGACAACGCCTCGCGGCAGCCACGGGCCCGCGGGAGACATGGAGCATCATGCCTGCAGGAAGCCGACAACGAATGCTGAGCACGTGGATGGCGGCGACAGCCGCGCTGGCTGCGGTGGTCTCGCTGAGCCTCATCGGCGTCGACCCCGCGAGCGCCACCGCGGCGAGTGCCACCGCGGCGAGTGCCACCGCGGCGGGCGCCGTCCCCGCCGGCAGTAGCGCCCTCAGCGGATCCGTGCCGAACTGGGCGACCCCGCAAGCGGTTCGCGGCGCAACCCCGGCCGGGACCGGGGTGTTAGTCGATGTCTATCTGACCTCGCGGGATCCGGGCGGCCTGTCCGCCTACGCGACCGAGGTCTCCGACCCGACCAGTTCCCAGTACCACCACTACCTCACCCCCGCCGAGCAGAACGCGCGCTTCGGCCCCAGCACCGCCCAGCAGGCGGCCGTCAAGGCGTGGTTGGCCGGCGCGGGGATGAGGGTCACCGCCAGCACCGAGCAGTACATCACCGCCACCGGGAATCCCGCGACGGTACGGGCGGCCTTCGGAACGCCGCTTGAGGACTACGCGGTGTCGGGGCACACCTACTACGCGCCCCAGCACGCGGCCGCGGTCCCGAACACGGTCGCCTCGGACGTGCTCGGAGTGGCCGGCCTCGACAACGCGCCGCGGGTCGAGAAGCCTACGGCCGCACCGGCGGTCGCCCCGGGCACCGGGAAGCTGACCACCGGGCCCAACGGCGTTCCGTACATCGGCGTCGAGCCGTGCACCACCTACTACGACCAGAGCGCGCCGACCGACCTGCCGTCCGCCTACGGCCACCAGGCGCCGAGCCCCATGTGCGGATACCTGCCGAAACAGCTCCAGGACGCCTACCAGATGGGCGCCGGCGGGCTGACCGGCAAGGGCGTGACGGTCGCGGTCGTCGACGCGTACGGCTCACCCACCATCGCCTCCGACGTGGTGGAGTTCGACGCCGCCAATCACTTCCCGACGTTCCAGCCGGGCCAGTTCAGCCAGGTCGTCACCCCGTCCGCCTGGCAGAACCAGTCCGCGTGCGGCGACTGGACGCCGGAGGAGTCGCTCGACGTGGAGGAGGTGCACACCATGGCTCCCGCGGCGAAGGTCGTCTACGTCGGCGCGAACTCGTGCTTCGACAGCGACCTCATCGCCGCCGAGGCCGACATCGTCGACAACCACCTGGCCGACGTCGTCTCCGACTCCTTCG
>Ga0302311_10000747_pt1 | contig 39394 bp, 44 predicted proteins | sample III_Palsa_N1_3_FD_200449 | JGI IMG/M metagenome (GOLD analysis project Ga0302311, IMG submission 200449) | Peat permafrost microbial communities from Stordalen Mire near Abisko, Sweden - III_Palsa_N1_3 | ecosystem: Environmental > Terrestrial > Soil > Palsa > Peat permafrost | place: Sweden... | reverse complement strand
CGCCGCATCCACGGCGGCAGCCACCACGGCACGCGGTACGTGATCGAGAAACGCCCGGGGCCATCGTGCCGGAGCGGGGCGTTGAAATCCTGGATGCGCGCTTCGACGTACCCGACGTTCTCCGAGGTGCGCACGGTCCCGGAGACGGAGTGCCCGGCTCGGATCTCCGTCGTCGAGATATGCATCTCGATGATCTCGGGAAGGCCGTGCGGAGGCGGCGTCGCCCCGACGTGGCGGTACTCCAGCACGGGCGCCGGCGACGGCGTCGGTTGGGGTGTTGCGGCCTCCTGGTCGGGCGAGGCGAGCGCGAGGGCCACAGCGAGCAGCGACGAGAACATGGATAGGTGCTATCTTCCCCGCCGGACGTGGCGGTCCGCCGCGGTTCCGACGCGACACTCAGCGTGGTCGTCCCACTCTACAACGAGGGCGCGAGCGTCGAGGAGCTGCTGCGTCGCATTCGCCGCGTCATGAGCGGCCTCGCGGAGCCGCCGGCGGCGTGGGAGCTCATCTGCGTCGACGACGGCAGCCGCGACGACACGTTGCCCCAGCTGTTGGCTGCCGCCGCCGACGACCCGCGGCTGCGCGTGATCTCGCTGTCGCGCAACTTCGGCCATCAAATCGCGGCGACGGCCGGGCTCGATGCCGCCCGCGGCGACGCGGTCGTGCTGATGGACGGCGACCTTCAGGATCCGCCCGAGCTGATCGGACAATTCCTCGCCAAATTCCGTGAGGGCTACGACGTCGTGTACGCGACGCGCAGCCGGCGCGCGGGCGAGAGCCCGTTCAAGGTCGTCACGGCGCGCGTCTTTTACCGCACGATTCGGCGCCTGACGAACGTTGCGATACCGGTCGACACCGGCGATTTCCGCCTCATGAGCCGGCGCGTCATCGTCGCGCTGCGCAACGCGCGCGAGCGGCATCGTTTCATCCGCGGCTTGGTGTCGTGGGTCGGCTACAAGCAGACGGGGATCCCGTACGACCGGGCCGAGCGCTTTGCGGGCGATTCGAAGTATCCGCTCTCGAAGATGCTCCAGTTCGCGTTCGACGGGATCACGGCGTTCAGCGAGATCCCGCTGCGTCTCGCGACGTGGTTCGGATTCTTCGTCAGCGTCATCGCGTTTATCGTCGCGCTCGCCGAGATCGGCATCCGCGTGTTCACCGGGTACAACCTGCCGGGCTACACCTCGACGATCTTTGCGATCTTGTTTCTGGGCGGCGTGCAACTGATTACGATCGGGATCCTCGGCGAGTACGTCGGCCGGATCTACGATGAGATCAAAGGGCGTCCGCTCTACTTGGTCGCCGAAACCGCAGGCGAGGGGCTCGAGTCCTCGGCCACCTCACTCCCGAGCACGGCACCCGTCACCAGGTAATTGCGCACGTAGTCCGCGACGGCGTCCTCGAGCGAGGTCGCTTCGCGCTTCCAGCCGCTGCCGCGCAGCCGCGTGATGTCGGCGACGGTGCGGTACTGGTATTTTCCGCGCAGCACGTCGGGCATCTCGACGTAGGTGATGCGCGACGGCATGTCGAGCGCCGCGAACACCGCGCGCGCCAGGTCGTTCCACGAGCGGTCGAGGCCCGCGCCGATATTGTAGAGGCCGCCGGCGGAGCGTTTGCGCGCTAGGTGGACGGTCATCGCCGCGGCGTCCTTGACGTAGAGAAAGTCGCGCGTCTGCTCGCCGTCCGCGACCCCTTCGCGGTAGCTCCGGAAGAGTTCGATCGTGCCGTTCGCGCGGATCTGTTCGTAGGCTTTCGCGACGACGCTGCGCATCTCGCCCTTGTGGTCTTCGTTGGGACCGAAGACGTTGAAGTACTTGAGCCCGACCACGCGTTTGAGCAAACCCTCGCTGCGCAGCCACAGGTCGAACAGATGCTTCGAGTAGCCGTACATATTGAGCGGGCGCAGTGAGTGCGGGCGCAGGTCCTCGCGCATGTCCGATTCGAGCGCACCGTAGGTCGCCGCCGACGACGCGTACACGAAGCGCGCGCCGCGGCCGAGCGCCCAGCGCGCGGCTTCCTGCGAACGGCGCACGTTGTTCGCGATGAGGTAAGATGCGTTCTTCTCGGTCGTCGACGAACAGGCGCCGAGATGGAAGACGGTTGCGATCTTCCCGAACGCGTCGGGTTCGGCGGCGATGCGCGGAAAGAACTCCTCCGCTTCCAAATAGTCCGTAAAGCGCAGCGGAACGAGATGCCGCCATTTCTCGTCTTGGCCGAGGCGATCGACGACGATGATGTCGTCCTCGCCGTCGAGGTTCAGCTGCCGGATCAGCGCGCTGCCGATCAGACCGGCACCACCCGTGACGATCGTTTTCACGCGCGCCGACTACCGATCTCGCGAAACGAGGCCGTTTTCATCACCTCGTCTTTCATCGACGCGGCGGCGTCCGCATCCCGCACGACGGCGTCGATCACGGGGCGTGGGGGCGGCGCGGTCTCGCCGAGCGTGAAGGCGTCCGCGACGCGGCCCGGCGCCAGGGAGGCGCCGGCGATCTCGGCCAGAGCGTCGCCTGCGCGCACGGTCGTCCCGATTGGCGCCACGACGCGGATGCCGGCGAACGGGCCGTCCGCCGCCACGAGTTCGCGCGCCGCTTCGCCGACCGCCACCGCGTCGATCCCGGTCACCACGCCGTGGCGGGCCGCGTTGACGGCGACGCGATGCGGGTGGGCAGCGATCGCCTCGAGTGCAGCGCGCGAGCCGCCTTGCGCTTCGACCAGCTGCACGAAGCGCTCGAAGGCCGCGCCCGACTCGAGCGCGTCGAGAACGCCGCGCGTGACGTCGTCCTCCGCGACGCCGGCAAGGCGCAGCATCTCCTGCGCGACCGCGAGCACCGTTTCGGCCAAGCGCGGTTCGCGTTCGTCGCCACGCAGAAAATCGCGCGCTTCGACGGCTTCGATGCCCGTCCCGACGGTGAAGCCCAGCGGCTCTTCCATATCGGTGACGAACGCGGTCGCGCAGCGTCCGAAATTGCGCGCGAGCTGTACCATCGTGCGCGCCAGGATCTCCGCTTCGGCGATCGTCGCCATGAACGCACCGCGTCCCGCTTTGACGTCGAGCGCGATCGCGTCGGCGCCGCCGGCGACCTTCTTCGAAACGATCGACGCTGCGATGAGGCCGATGGACGGCACGGTGGCCGTGCGGTCGCGCAGCGCGTAGAGTTTGCGGTCGGCCGGGACGAGCCGATCCGATTGCGCGCCGATCGCACAGCCGATCCGTTCGACTTGCGCGACGAACGCGGCGGGCGAGAGATCGGTGCGGACGCCGGGGATCGCTTCGAGCTTGTCGAGCGTGCCGCCGGTGTGGCCCAGCGCATGCCCCGAGAGTTTTGCGACCGCGACCCCGCACGCCGCAACGAGCGGCACGACGATGAGCGAGACGGTGTCGCCGACGCCGCCCGACGAGTGCTTGTCGACTACCGTTCCGAACGCGCGCGGATAGGTCAGGACATCGCCGGAACGGACCATCGCCTCGGTGAGCGCCGCGATCTCGCCGGCATCGAGCCCGCGGACCGTGGACGCCATCAGCAGCGCCGCGACGGGTGCGTCGTCGATCGTACCGGCGGTGTAGCCTTCCACGATACGCGCCCAGGTGGCCGCCTCGAGCGAGCCGCCGTCGCGCTTGGTCCCCAGCGCGCGGCGCAGCCATCCCTCATCCATGCCGCCCGTCCGATTCGGGCGAACTTCTCAGGAAGCCCTCGGCAGAAGCTCGCGACGCGAGTAGGCTGGAGATGCGCTCGCAGGAACCGTGCCGCCAGACGCGTCGTTGCTGGGGGGAACGATGCTCGCCTTCTCCGCGCTCCCGCTGCTCCTCGCCGCCCTCTTCCAGATACCGCAGCCGCAGCCCCAACCGCAGCCGGTCCCGCCGACGCCGCCGCCGCTGGTCACGCCCTCCCCCAGGCCGACGCCGTCCCCGGTCCCCGTGACGACGCCGACTCCGTCGCCGCCGGCGACGCCCAGTCCGGTACCGTCGCCGACGGCGACGCTCTTCGGCTACGTCGTCGACCCGCCGGCAGATGCGGACGCGTCACCGCGCATCGTCGAGATCGCGGTCAACGACCGCACGCTCCATCAAGGTGAGATGGTGCTGGTGAAGATCACCACGACGCCCGACGTCACGTCGATGTTCCTGCGCGCGATGGGACATCAAATCGCGGTCCCGCTGATGTCGCCCGGGCTGTTCGCAGGACAGCAGCAGCTGCCGAGCGCGATCCCGGGGTTCATGCTCCATCGCAACTATCAGATCGAGTTCGTCGCGTCGACAGCGGCCGGCAAGACGACCGTCTACGCCCTGCCGATGCGCCTCGAGCCCTAAGCAGAAGAACCCCGGGCGCGAGGGGCCTCAGGGTTCTCGGTCGTTCACGCGGCGACCGGAGTCGCTCGGACGTTAGTTGACGATTTTGACGTCGATCTTTGCGGGTGGGCCTGCGGCTGCAGATGCAGCCTGAGGCCAGCTCCCCGTGCTCGACCTTCGCGTCGAGCGCCTGGGCGGCGTCGACCTCGTCGGGAGCAGGATCGAGCGCCGCGAACAGCGCCGTCCACGAGAAAGTATATCTGATTTCTGGCACTCTAGTCAAGAGACTGCTAACACAGCCGAGCGGCGCGGCGATTAGCAAATAACCTCTTGCTTGGCGGTTACGGCCGCTTCGACCGTCGTTTCGAGGCCCGAGCCAGGTCCCGGTCGTGTTTGGCGCCATGCCGGTCGTGGCCGGCCCAAAAGAACCACTTGGCCACCAGAGCGAGGACCGCCCAAAAAACGACGATTCCGCCGATGAGGTACAGCCACAGAACCGGATGGAGATTGAACTCAAGCCACGTCATCGGCAAGGTCCGCCTTTGCCGACATCGTTTTCGTCACGCGCGTAGGAAAGCTTGGTCCTGCGCCGCGTCCGTGCGATGACTGTGCCGCCGGCGCTAGGCGTGGTAAACTTGTACGTCTGTGGCTGCGCTGGGTCCGAGTTTTGTTCGTGCGCTTCCCGCTTCTTCTCGACCGCTTGCGGAGCTGATCGAGCGGCTGCGCACGCCCTTGGCGGGGCGCGGCGCGGCATTTGCGCTGCATGAGACAACCTCGGGCGCGCGGCCGTACCTGTTGGCCGGGCTGCACGGTGCGGCCGGCGGGCAGCTCTTCGTCGTCGTTGCGACCAGTGACATCGCCGAGCGCACCTTCACGGACCTGACGTACTACCTCGGCGAGCCGGAGACGCGCAATGTCGCGCTGCTGCGCCCGCGCGAAGAGACGCTCGGGGCGATCGAATCGCCCTCCGAACGCAGCGCGCGGATGACGCTGCTGGCGGACCTCTGCGCGCGACGGCCGCAGATCATCATCGCGCCCGTCGGCGCGCTCCGTCAGTACGTGATCCCGCGCGCGGTCTTCGAAGACGCCGCGTTCACGCTGCGCACCGGCGAGAGCGCCGGCTGGGACGCGACGCTCGTTCGTTTGTACCGGCTCGGCTACGACCGCGTCGACGTCGTCAGTGCCGCGGGTGAGTTCGCGGTGCGCGGCGGCATCCTCGACGTCTTCGCGGCGACGGCAGACGCGCCGATTCGCGTCGAGTTCTTCGGCGACGACGTCGAGTCGATCCGGCCGTTCGACCTGCAGTCGCAGCGCTCGACCGGCACGCTCGACGAGGCGCTGATCACGCCGTGGCGCGAGATCCTGCGCGACCCCGCGCTGCGCGAGAACGTCCTCGCGCGCACGGCCGGCGAAGCAAACGTCATCTCGGCGCTTCGTTCGTATCTCGGCGCCGGGCACGACGTCCCCGAACCGTGGCTGAGTCTCGCATACGACGAGCAGACGACGATCGTCGACTACCTCGATCCCGGCGCGCTCGTCGTCCTCGAGGAGCCGGGGCTGCTGGAGACCGTCGAACGCGGGCTCGACGACGAGCGCGGGCGCGGCGCCGCCGCGCTGCTCGCCGGCGTCGACTCAGGCGAACTCGACGTGCGCGCCGACGATGTCGGCGAAGCGCTCTTGGCCGACGTCGCCGCGCCGTCGCCGCGGCTCGCCGATTACGCGGACCGGCTGCGCGCGCGCCGCACCCTGACCATCACCGGCGGTATCGAAGCCGGCGATCTGCGCTGGGTACCGCCGGCGATGGACCGCTTCGTCCTCGAGACGCGGCCGCCCGAACACTTCAACCGTCGCATCGAGCTCTTCACCAAGCAGGTTCGCGAATGGACCGCGGCCGGCGACACCGTGTGGCTCGTCGCGACCGGCGCCTCACGGTTAGCGGAGATCCTGCGCGGCGCCGGGATCGGCGTGCAGCGCAGCGCGCCGTTCGTGCACCTGCGCGCGGCAGGGACCGACGGCGTCGCGGTCTCCGCGTCGCAACCGTCCGTGTTCGTCGATCAGGGCTCGCTCGAGAGCGGGTTCAGCATCCCGGGCCTACGGCTGCATGTGCTCGGCGACCGCGAGATCTTCGGACAGCCGGCCAAGCGCGTCAAACTGCGCGCCGTCAAGGAAGGCGTCCCGGTTACGCTGGCCGACCTCAAGGTCGGCGACTACGTCGTGCACGCCGTGCACGGCATCGCGCAATATCTCGGCCTACGCAGTGAGACGATCCTCGGCGCGACCAGCGACTACCTCGACCTCAAGTACGCCGGCACGGACCGCATGCTGGTGCCGGTGTACCAGATGCACCAGGTCACCAAGTACAGTGCAACCGAGGGCCATGCGCCGCGCCTCTCACGCATGGGCGGCGCCGATTGGGCGCGCACCAAATCGCGCGTCTCCGAAAACCTCGCCAGGATCGCCGACGGGCTCGTCGAGCTCTACGCCGAGCGCGAAGTCTCGCGCGGCCACGCATTTTCCCCGGACACGCCGTGGCAAGCGGAACTCGAAGAAGCGTTCCCCTACGAGCCGACGCCCGATCAAGCCTCGGCGATTGACGACGTCAAACGCGACATGGAGTCGTCCAAGCCGATGGACCGCCTGGTGTGCGGGGACGTCGGCTACGGCAAAACCGAAGTCGCGGTACGAGCGATCTTCAAGGCGGTCGCCGACCACAAACAGGTTGCGGTGCTGGTGCCGACAACGCTGCTGGCCTCGCAGCACACGCGCACGCTGTTGGCGCGCTTCGCGTCCTTTCCGGTGCGCGTTGAAGAGCTGTCACGGTTCAAGACGCGCAAGGAGGCGCAAGCGATCCTCAACGACCTCGCCCTAGGCAAAGTCGACGTCGTGGTCGGTACGCACCGCATCCTGCAGAAGGACGTCGTGTTCCGCGATCTCGGCCTCATCGTCGTCGACGAAGAGCAGCGCTTCGGCGTCATGCACAAGGAGCGGCTCAAGCAGATGCGCGCCACGGTCGACGTGCTGACGCTCTCGGCGACGCCGATCCCACGCACGCTCCAGATGTCGCTGATTGGCGTGCGCGACCTCTCGCTGATCCAGACGCCGCCCAAGAACCGTATGTCGATCAAGACGGTCGTCGTGCCGCAGTCCGACGCGGTCGTCCAGCGCGCGATCGCGACCGAACTCGACCGGGGCGGCCAGGTGTACTACGTCCACAACCGGATCGAGTCGATCTACGGCATTGCGCGCGCCTTGCAGCAGCTGGTCCCGCGCGCGCGGATCGCGATCGGCCACGGCCAGATGCCCGAGCACGACCTTGCCCCCGTCATGTCACGCTTCATCGACGGCGAGATCGACGTCTTCGTCTCGACGACCATCATCGAGAACGGCATCGACATCCCCAACGTCAACACGATCGTCGTCAACGATGCCGATAAGTTCGGTCTGGCGCAGCTGTACCAGCTGCGGGGGCGGGTCGGGCGTTCGAACCACCAGGCCTACGCGTTCTTGCTGTACCAGCCGCACAAGGCGCTGACCGAGGAGGCCAAGGCGCGGCTCGAAGCGATTCGGGAGTTCACGCACCTCGGCAGCGGCTTGCAGATCGCGATGCGCGACCTCGAGATCCGCGGCGCCGGCAACCTGCTGGGCGCGGCGCAGTCCGGCTTCATCGGCGCGGTCGGCTTCGAGACGTACGTGCAGCTCCTGGCCGATGCCGTCGGCGAACGCAAGGGCGCCGCGCACGCCCGGGATGACGCGCGTGAAGCCGTCATCGACGTCAAACTCGACGCCTTCATCCCCGATGACTACATTCCGCAGGTCTCGCAGAAGATCGCGATTTACCAGCAGCTCGCGGCGGCGCGGACGGTCGCCGACGTTGAGGAGGCGGTCGCGTCCGTGCGCGACCGCTTCGGTCCGCCGCCGGCCGAGTTCGAGGCCCTGGTCGAAATCACGCGGCTGCGCATCATGGCGCTGCGCGCCGGCGTGACCCGTGTCGTGATCAACGAGCAGCGGCTGACGTTAGGTGTCGGGAGCGGCTTCGTCTTGGATCCCGCGACGATCCCGAAACTGCAGTCGCTCGCCAAGAACCGTTTCCGCTTCGGCGAGGGGAAAATCACGATCGACCTGCCCGCGCGAAGCGCTGCAGAACAACTGCCGACGCTGCACGCACTGCTCGAGGCATTGTGACCGACATTACTCCTTGACGATGGGCGACCAAGCGCTTACCGTCAGCGCATGGGTGATGGTTCGCGACAATCCAGCGAACGCGGCGATGACGTGATGCCGTGCTGCGGACATTCGCGGCGCCTGCATACGCCCAAGTGCAGGCACTGGACAGCCGGGACGCGTCTCGATGCACCGCACGATTGCGGCTGCCTGGGAACGCCGGAAATGCAAGCAGACGGCACGCCAAGCGCGCCGTCTCAATCAGGTCGGGGGAAGACGAAGGGGCCTTAGACCGCCTTCGAATCGCCGAGCGTCGGAATCGCCACCAGGTCGGCGTAGAACGCCTGATCGACCGGCGCGAGGTTCGCATCCGTTGAGCGGTTGCGATCCTCGGCGGCGAGCGAGATCATCGCTCGCGTGACCTCGGCATCCCACTGCGAACCTGCTCCCTCGCTCAGGATTGCGATCGCTTCGCCGTAGGAGAAGGCTTGCCGGTACGGGCGATCGCTGACCATGGCGTGGAACGAGTCGGCGACGGACACCACCCGCGACTCGAGCGAAATTTCCTCACCACGCAAGCCGTACGGGTAGCCGAGGCCGTCAACGCGCTCGTGATGCGCGATGACGATAGGGGCGTATTGGGCCAACGTTGGAATCTGGGACAGGATCTCGGCACCCGACTCGGCGTGCCGCTTCATGACTTCCCACTCCGGCGCCGCAAGAGCGCCGTCCTTGAACAGGATCGCATCCGGGACGCGGATCTTGCCGACATCGTGTAGGACGCCTGCTCGCACGGTCCGCTCGGTCATTGCCGGCGGTAAACCCAGGCGTTGCGCGATGCGGCGAGCCCATTCGCCCGTCGCTTGAGAGTGGCTGCACGTGGCGTCGTCGCGAGCGCGGAGCATCGCGAGGAGTCCCTGGATCGCGGCGTGGCCCGCAGCATCGCCCGTCACGGCCGGTTCGTCGGTCGTGGCAGCGTGCGAACGCGCCTTTGCGATCTCCAGGAAGACGACTATCGTGGCCAGGTCACCGTGGAACGAGTGCGCCAGCTCTTCAGCTGCGGCGCAAGCAGAATCGATCATCGCGGTCACCGCGACCACCGAATGTGCGTGGCGCACCATGCGCGCCCAGTGCACGACCGGGTCGGGGGAACCGTCCGCCAGCGACTTCGCCAAGGTGTGCACTAACGTGCGCACGATCAGCGGCGAGGCGGTGAGGTCGTGGCCCTTCCGCAGGCGCGTGACGATGTCGTCGGCGATCTCGACGCGTCGTTCGTCAAGAGCCTCAGCGACCAGCGCGCGCGTCGAGTGCGACGCGTCGTGGGCGTATTCGTCAAGCATGGGGAGAAGCCAGGAGTCGATTCAGCCTGCGAGGACGGCCCGGAGACCGGTCTCGTAGCGCGGAAGGAGCACGTCTCGCTCGATCTGTGCTACCCGGCGCACTACATCGTGGAGCATCGTGTGGGAGACATCGCCGAGATCATCGACGACAGCCTGGCCGGCTGCGGCGAGCACGTCGTCGACATCGGCGCACCAATCTTGAATCTTCGCGATGAAGTCGCGCAGAGGCTTCAGATCGGCGCCGTCGAGAGCGGCACGCATCAATTTGGTTGCAGAGCGAACCAGGTTCAGGTTGTCCGTGGTAGGAGCCATCGACGTGCACGAATCGACGAATAAACGCGTCGGGTCGACCGGATGACTATCGTGTGCGAGTTGATACATGATGAAAACTTAAGAACAAGCTTATGAAGAAAGCGGGCCGGTTACGAACATTGTATTCTCCTCACCAATTACAGTGATGTTTGCCAGTTGGTGAAGAGAACGATAGACGACCGGCGTAGTTCGCGAATGGGGCGAACACCCCATCAGCGGCGCAAAGCCGCACCAGTGGGCCGTTTTTCCGCAAAACGACTTGGCTAAGAATAGATTCCAAGTTCGTGCGCTCGTCGCACTGCTTGCGCACGGTTGCCTACTTCGAGCTTTGCGTAAATGCTGCCGACTTGTCGCTCGATCGTTTTTCGTGATTTTCCCATCGTTTTCGCAATCGCGTCCAGCGTAATTCCGTCAGGTAAGGCCCGAAGAACGTCGATCTCGGCTGGTGTCAACCCGTGTCGCGGACGCGCGGCCTGCGCAGCGAGACACGCCTGGTTGTAGAACCGGGCATATCCCCGCATGAACGACGGCGTCGCAATCTCGTCCATGCCCTCGGCGGTGATTAAGCTCTTGAAGCGCCCATCCGGGTCGACTTTCCTCGAGAGCGCTCGCAGACCGCGGGTTACGTCCCCAATACCGACGCAAACGGCGGCAGCGACGATCCGCGCCGTCGTCCGGCGGTTGGACTCGAAGAGAGGATTTGCTTCGTGATCGTACGTCGTCGCACTGATGGCGCGCCGCGCCATGGTGCGGGCGACGTCGAGCTGCCAAGAGGCCAGCGCCGTAACACCGAGCATTGCGTCGCAGAGCGCCCGGTCTCCAAGTGACAAGGTGTCGGACTGCCGTAGCGACAGAAGCTGCGGGCGCACGAGATCAAAGTGTCCGCCCCAGCCTTGTACGAGGGCCTCCGCCGCGACGTAGCTCATGCGTCCCGTATAGTATTGAGCCCCCAAAGGGTTCGCCAACAGCCGCCCTCGGACCGAGCCGAATCGACGGCTGTCGCCCGTGGCGGCCGCGATCTCAAGCTGCGATATCAGGCCGTAGTGTTCGGTCGAGATGTCGCCGGCTAAGGTCGCCGCCATCGTCATGCGGCGGGCATAGTACCGTGCGACGTCGGGATCGCACAGCCACGCGTTTGCGATCGTGTGAAGGATGGAGTAGGCATTTGCGGCATGGCGGTGAGCGTCATAGCGCTCGAACCATCGCGCTGCCTCAAGCGCACGCTCTTGCGCTTCGTCGAAGTCTTGCCGAAAAAACGCAGCAAGGGCGGTGCGCTGCAGCACCCGGCCGACGACAAGCGGGTTATCCAAGGCTCGACCGTCGTCGAGAGCTTGGCGACAGAGCTGAGCGCTGAGTTTGTCGTTCCCTTTACGTGCCTCGAGCTGTCCGCGGACCGCCATGAACGCCGGCGCCAACTCTTCGACTGGATCCTCGATGGAACTCAGAGTCGCGTCCAGCTCGTCGAATTGATTCGTATTCAGAAGCAGCGGCAGCAGGAGGTCGATGATACACTGGCGTGTCCGTCCGCTGCTGTGTTTTGACGCGCGACGGATCAGAGCGATTCCGCCCGGGACGTCGCCGCCCGTCACCGCCACCATTCCGCGCAAAGCAATCGCGAGCGGATCGCTTAGCCTGCGGGCTACCGGGATTCGCGTGAGAAGCTCGCTGATGTCGGCGCGGCGCCCCGCGATGCACGTATTGTAGAACGTCTCGAGGGTTACGCCCGACTCGGAGGCGCGCTCGCTCAGCATGGCGTCGCCGTCAGGCCGCACCAGCGCTTACGCGGGTTGCGTCGCGATAGGCTGCTCGAGAACGGCCCTGAAAGCATCACAGGGCCAACTCTTTGAGGAGGCGTTTGGGCGCGATCAGTTCGTAGCTCTCGTAGATCCAATCGCGCAGGATCGGAACTGGAGGAGAGGCCTCCTGTTCGAAAATTGACGTGACCCAGCCGCTCTTGCCGAGGTTGTAACCGGTCGGCCGCGCGAATGGCAGTGCGAGCGCAGCGTCGTGCGCGGCGCCGAGTTTGACCGTTAACGATAGACGGCGTGCTGAAGCCTCAACGTTCAGCATCGCGAACATTTTCTTCGCGACCTTGAACGCGCTCTCGCCCCACGGAAATTCCTCGTACGCGCCGGGAAAACCCAACGCGTAGGCGCGCAGGTCTCGGCCGGCCGCGGCGAGCGGGGTCACCGCCATACCGCCTCCCTCGGTTCGTAGAGGCCGGTCCTTCGCCGTACCCTGCTGCCCTTCATGGCAATTCCGTGCGTGCCCGCACAGGGTTTCTTGCAGAGCAGGCAGACCGTCGCCGCGGTTGGCAAGGGAGCGGCCCTTCCCTATACGGGTACAACGCCGAGGTGATCCACGAACCCCACGTCGACGAGACCATCGAGTCGATCGCCGAGTTGGAACGCCGGGCGCTCGCCGAGTCGAGCCACCACCAGCGGGCCATCGAGCGCCTCTCGCACGCCATCGGCCGGCCGGCCACCCTCTATCTGACGGCGATCGCCGTCGTAGCGTGGGTCGGCCTGAACCTGGCCGCCCTCGGGATGCACCTGGCTCCCCTCGACCGGCCGCCGTTTTCCGGTTTGAGCACGACCGTGTCGGTCGCTTCCCTGCTGACCGCGCTCATGATCCTGGTCGCGGCGAACCGCGGTGACGCTCTCGACGAACAGCGCGAGCGGCTCGCACTGCAGATCGCCCTGCTGACCGACCGCAAGACGGCCAAGATCATTGCCCTGCTCGAGGAGCTTCGCCGGGACTCGCCCGCGCTGCCCGACCGCCACGACGCCGAGGCGAACGCCCTCTCCAAGATCACCGATCCGCACGCTGTCGCTGCCGAGCTGGAGAAGCGAACGCCGTCGGTCGGATCGCCCCCAGCGTAGACCGGGAAATCCCGGATGGGAGGAAAGGACGGGGCCTGCGGGTCCCGAACCGGGGGAGGTCGCGCGGGGGCGCTCGTCCCCGCCTTTTTCGCGTAAGCACCTCGGACGGAGAACCGATGTCCCCTCGTATTCGCGCCGTCGCCGCATTCGGCACCGCAGCGCTTTGTATCTCGCTCGTCGCCTGTTCGAACGGCGGAAGCACCGGCGACGTCGCCGCCGTCAACGGTCAGAAAATCAGCCGCGCCGACTTCGACCACAAGCTCGAGTCCGGTCCCCAGGCGCGCCAGACGCTGACGCAGCTGGTGCAGCAAGCTCTGATCGACCAGTACGCGCGCGATAACAAGATCACGATCCCGCAATCGGCCGTCGACGCAGAAGAGAACGACATCAAGGCCAAGTATCCCTCGGGGCAATTCGAGCAGCTGCTCAAACAACAGGGGCTGACCGAAGCCGACGTGCAATCGATCTTGCGCCAGCGGCTCGTCCTCGAGAAGGCCGTCGCGCCGAACATCAAAGTGAGCGACGCCGATGTGCGCGCGTACTTCAACAAGAACCACGCGCTGTTCGACAAGCCCGCGCAGGTTCGCGCACGTCACATTCTGGTCGCCGATCTCCCCACCGCGAAGATGGTGCTGGCGAAGCTCAAAGCCGGCGGCAGCTGGGACGCGCTCGCGAAGCAATACTCCACCGATCCCTCGTCTAAGGACAAGGGCGGTGAGCTCGGCTTCTTCAGCAAGGGCCAGATGGTCGCGCCGTTCCAGGATGCGGCGTTCGCCGCGAACGTCGGACAGATCGTCGGACCGGTGAAATCGCCGTTTGGATATCACATCATCCAAGTCGAAGAGAAGAAGCCGCCGACCAGAGCGACGTTCGCGTCGGTGCAGAAGCAGATTCGTACGCAGCTCGTGCAGCAGCAAGAGCAAACGCAGATCCCCGCTTTCCTTCAGACGCTCCGCCAGACCGCGCGGATCGACGTGTACGACGACCGCTACAAGGACGCGTTCCCGCCGCCGCTGCCCACGCCGGCGCCGCCGGCGACGAGCGCGTCGCCCGCCGCCAAACCGGCGTCGACCAAATAACCCGGCGCGAGGCGGGAGTCCAACGACCCCCGCCTCGCGAATCTCCGGGTGTGCTACGCATCGTCGGCCTCGGCCCGGGTGATCCGGGGCTGCTGACCCTCGGCAGCCGCGAATCGCTGCGCGCCGTGGGGCGCGCGGCGACCGTCCTGGCACCGCCGGAGCTGGTGCGCTTCCTCGAGAGCGACGGCGTCGTCGTCGAACGGGCGCTGATCGCCGATCAAGGCCTGTTCCTGAGCGGGTCCAGCGAGGTGATCGATGCCTTCGCCGATCGCCTCGACGCGCGCGACCTCGGTCTGGGCGTGCTCGGCAATCCGCTTTCGGACTTTCTCGGGCTGCCGATGCTGCTGCGCGCGCTCGAACGGCGCAACATCGGGGCGGAGATCATCCCCGGCATGCCGCGCGCGACGCTCTCGGCGTCGATCACGATGCCGCTCGTGCCGTTGCCGCCGGGCTCGACCCACCACACCTGGGACGATCTCGTCGAGATCATGGCGCGCTTGCGGCGTTCGTGTCCGTGGGACCGCGAACAAACGCACGCGTCGCTCGTGCGCTACCTGATCGAAGAGACCTACGAAGTCGTCGACGCAATCGAGCAGGGCAACGACGCAGAGTTGTGCGAGGAGCTCGGCGACCTGCTGTTCCAAATCGTCTTTCATTCCCAGCTCGCGACCGAGCGCGGTAAGTTTTCCGTCGCCGACGTGATCGACGCGCTCTCCAACAAGATGATCCGGCGCCATCCGCATGTGTTCGGCGACGTCGCGGTCCACAACGTCGAGCAGGTCTGGGCCAATTGGGAGCAGCTCAAGTCGCAAGAGGCCGCCGGCAAAGCGCGCTCGTCGAAACTCGACGGAATCCCGGTGCATTTGGGCGCGCTGCAGCGCGGCCAAAAGATGCAAGAGAAAGCGGCGCGGGTCGGGTTCGATTGGACCGACGCCCGCGACATCACCGAGAAGCTGTCGGAAGAATTGCGCGAGCTCGCCGAGGCGCGCATCCGCGCCGGGGACCTGCGTCCCGAAGACCCGCACGTGCGCGAGGAGCTGGGCGACGTGATCTTCACCGTCGTGAACCTTGCGCGCCGCCTGGGCGTCGATGCCGAGGGCGCAATGCGCGACGCCAATGCCAAGTTCGACCGCCGCTTCCGTTACATGGAGGCGTTCGCGGTCGCCCACGGCCGTCAGCTCAACGACATGTCACTGGACGAACTCGAGGATCTATGGCAACAAGCGAAGACCGCCGCGTAGGCGAACGCCGCACCGGCAATCGCCGCGGCGAAGTCCTGATCCGGGTGCGGATGAGCGCGCACGACGCGCATTACGGGGGCGGCCTCGTAGACGGAGCGCGCATCCTCGGCCTGTTCGGCGACGTCGCGACCGAACTGCTGATCCGCCTCGATGGGGACGAGGGACTGTTTGCGGGCTACGATCGGGTCGAGTTCGCTGCGCCGGTGTACGCCGGGGACTATATCGAAGCGCGCGGACGGATCATTGCGGTGGGCAATCGGTCCCGCACGATGGAGTTCAGCGCGCACAAGGTTATTGCTGCACGGCCGGACCGCTCGGCCTCGGCCGCCGAAGCGCTCGAGCCTCCGCTGCTGGTCGTCCGGGGCCGCGGCACCTGCGTCATACCGGCAAAACACGACTCGGTTTGACGGGGAATTGAAGCGGTCGATGGCACACTAAGCTTTCTCTCGCTCGTTTCGCTCGGAGGTCGTCGTGGCCCAAAATCCCCCAGAGGAGTCTGCGTTCGGTTTGGCGCCGAACATCGCCGCCGGAATTGCCTCGTTCTTCGGCTGGATCGGCGGATTGATCGTGCTGCTCGGCAAGCCCCCGCAGCAGTGGGTGCGGTTCGTTGCGGTGCAGTCGATCTTGCTCGCCGTCGCGTATGTGATCATCGCGATCGCACTCACGATCATCTCGACGTTCGTCGCGTTCATCCCGGGGGTCCGGGTCGTCGTCCTGCCGCTGCTGTACTTCGTGCATTTGGCGGTCCTGCTGGCCTTGTTCATCGCCTGGATCATCGTGACCGTGAAGGCCTTCCAAGGAACGGCGCAGCGGCTGCCGATCCTGGCCGAATACGCGGACAAATGGGCGACGCCGACCGCGGCCCCGCTCAGCTAGCGCCCTAGAGGCCCACGCTCGCGAGGAGCGCGCCGTCGGCCAAACTGCGCAATTTCGCGTACGCGATCTCGCGCGGCATCGGCGCCATCCCGCAATTGGTGGAACACACGATGCGCTCGTCCGGCAGATGACGCCGGGCGAGCGCGATCGTCTCGGCAACTTCGTCCGGCGTTTCGACGCGATTGCTCGCGACGTCGATCACGCCAACTGCAACGGTCTTCGTACCGGCCAACTCGAGCACGTCCGGCGGAACGTGCGAACCGGCGAGTTCGATCGAGATCTGATCGACCGACGAGCGCGCGAGCAGCGGCAGGACGTGGGCGTACTGGTCCCAGCGGTCGCCGAGGTTCGCCTTCCACGCCACGTTGGCCGCGATGCCGTACCCGTAGCAGACGTGGACGGCCTTCGGGCAGGCAGCGCCGGCGAACGCCGCATCGAGAGCGTCGATGCCCCAGGCTTCGACCTCGTCGAAATAGACGTTGAAGGCGGGCTCGTCGAGCTGCACGACGTCGACGCCGGCGGCCACCAGGTCAGCGATCTCCTCCGCCAGCGCGCGCGCAAACGCGAACCCGAGCTGGGCGCGCTCGCCGTACGTCTCATCGACCACCGTATCGACGAGCGTCATCGGACCGGGGAGCGTGATCTTCAACGCGCCCTCCGTCAGCGAGCGCGCGAAGCGAACGTCGTCGACGTGAATGGGCCCAACCCGGCGCACTTCGCCGGTCACCGTCGGGCAAACCGCTTCGTAGCGGTCGCCGCGGATCGTGCGCTTCTGCCGTTTGCGCGCGTCGACGCCACCCAAACTCTCCGCGAATCCCAGCACGAAGTGCCGCCGCGCCTGCTCGCCGTCGGTAACGACGTCGATCCGAGCACGCTGCTGTTCGCCGACGGCGATGCGCGTCGCATCGCGCTGCGCCTCGGCGAGTGCATCGCCGTCGAGCCGCCAAGCGGGGAAGATTTCCTCGGGGTCGGCGAGCCAGGCCGGTTTCGGCAGGCTGCCGGCAATGGTGGTCCGGAACGGCATCCCGCGCGGTTCGCCGCACCCGGTAAGCGGCCCGTTACGGCGAACGATGCGGCGTGCGCTTGGACAAGTTTCTCAAGGTCTCACGGCTGGCAAAGCGGCGTGCCGAGGCCAAGGACGGCATCGAAGCCGGGCGCATCAAGAAGGACGGACGTGCTCTCAAGCCCGGTTACGACGTCAAGACCGGCGACGTGCTGGTCATCCACTATCGGACGAAGTTCCTGACCGTTCGCGTCCTGCTCGTCCCGGAGCGCGTCGTGCCGTCGCTCAAACCGGCCGACCTCTACGAGATCGTCGAGGAACGCAAGGACGATCCCGTCGATTGGCTTCACGCGCGGTGAGCGAACGCTCGCGACTCTCCGCCGACGTGAAGGATGCGCTCGCGCGCGACGTGCCGTCCGATGCAGCACTGCGCGGCGCGCTGCGCGCCGGGCTCGCGCGCTACGGCGGGATCAACGTCGGCGGCGAGCGCGTGTTCCGCACCCGGCGTCCGGCGGTGGCGCGACTCGCGCGCATCCTCTTCGACGAGCAGCACGGCGGGACGCCCGTGCGCCGCGGACACGACGCGCGCCTCTATCGCGCGGCGACCTTCGAAATCGGCCTCGGCCGCCGCGCGACCGACAGCGCGGCGCGACCGCGCCGCCGCGCCGAACGGCGCACGGAGCTGCGGGCAGCGTTCCTCTGCTCGGGTTCGCTGGCGGCGCCGCATCGCGGATACCACCTCGAGTTCGTGTGCGCCGACGATGCGGCCGCCGAACGTATCGAGGCGCTGCTCCAGAGCGAAGGCGTCAAGGCGCGGCGTATGATGCGCAAAGGGCGCGCGGTGGTCTACCTCAAGGATCTCGATGCGATCGTGACCGTCCTCGGCGCGATCGGGGCATCCTCGGCGATCCTGCACCTCGAAGACGTGCGCGCCGTCAAAGAGACCAAGAACCGTATCCACCGGCTGGTCAACACCGAAGCAGCAAACGTGGTGCGGGCCGCGCGCGCGGCAGCGACCCAGCGCGACGCGATCGCCTACCTCGCCGACGCCTACGGACTGCGCAATCTCTCCCCCGCCCTGCGTGAAGCCGCCCAGCTGCGGCTAGCGCATCCCGACGAGACGCTCGCCGAACTGGGCCGCCGCTGCGTACCCCCGGTCGGAAAGGCGACGTTCAACGGCCGCATCGCCACCCTGATGCGGCTGGTCAAGCGGCTGCGACGGCCGCGAGAGGAGGCGGAAGTTTCCTCCGCCTAACAGGCTCGTTGCTATGCGCATCGGAATCAACGGCTTCGGACGGATCGGCCGCAACTTCACCAAGGCGCTCTTGGAGCGCTATCCGGACGCGGAGATCGCCGCGGTGAACGACCTCACCGGACCCGCCGAGTGCGCGCATCTCTTCAAATACGATTCCAACTACGGAACGTACGCCGGCGAGGTCGGGTCGAGCGCCGACGCGCTGACGATCGACGGGCGCAGCATCCGCGTTCTCGCCGAGCGCGATCCGGGCAAGCTGCCGTGGCGCGACCTCGGCGTCGACCTCGTGATCGAATCGACCGGCCTGTTCACCGACGCCGCCAAAGCGCGCGCGCACATCGACGGCGGCGGCGCCAAGAAAGTGATCATCTCCGCGCCTGCCAAAGGCGAGGACATCACCGTCGTGCTCGGCGTCAACGACGACCGCTACGATCCCGACGTTCACAACATCATCTCGAACGCGTCGTGCACCACGAACTGCTTGGCGACCGCGGTCAAACCGATCGTCGACGGCCTCGGCTGGGTGCGCGGCTTCATGACGACGATCCACTCGTATACCAACGATCAGAACATCCTCGACGCGCCGCACAAGGATTGGCGCCGCGCGCGCAACGCCGCCACCAACATCATTCCGACCTCGACCGGCGCGGCGAAGGCGCTGTATCTGACGATCCCGGAAGTCGAAGGCACCTTCGACGGCTTCTCGCTGCGCGTGCCGACGCCGACGGTGTCGATGGTCTACCTGGTCGCGCAAACGAAGAAAGCGACGACGCGCGATGCGCTCAACGCGCTGCTGCGCGGCGCCGCCCACGGCTCGCTCTCGAAGTACGTGCAGTACACCGAAGAAGAACTCGTCTCGAGCGATTTCAAACGCAATCAGTACAGTTCGATCATCGACAGTAAGCTCACCAACGCGAACGGCGACCTGATTCAGATCGCGGCCTGGTACGACAACGAGTGGGGTTACTCGTGCCGCCTCGCCGATCTCGCCGTCATGGTCGGCGCAAAGATTCCGAGCCCCGCGTAAATGAACGGCGTCCTCGGGCGCGCCATCGATCATCTCGCCGCTCACTTCACATAACGCATGTGCACCGTCTTGCTGCTGACGCGTCCCGGTACGGCGTGGCCGTTGCTGCTGGGTTCGAATCGCGATGAACGGCTCGATCGCGCTTTCGACGTCCCCGCAGCGTGGTGGCCGGACGAGCCGGGCGTCATCGCGTGGCGCGACCGGCTCAGCGGCGGCAGTTGGCTCGGCGTCAACGCGCGCGGCGTCGTAGCGACCGTCGTCAACCGGCTCGACACGCTGGGACCGCTGCCCGGAAGGGCGAGTCGCGGTGAGCTGATCCTGCAAGCGTTGCGCGACAGCGATGCGCCCTCCGCCGCCGCCGCTCTCGGGATGCTGCCCGGCGACGCCTACGGCGGGTTCACGCTCCTAGTCGCCGATCGCGACGGCGCATACAGCGTGACGAACGCCGGCGACGGACTCGCGGTCGCCCGCTTGGCGGCCGGGCACCACATGCTTACACCGGAAGGCTGCGATGTGGCGACCGCGCCGCGCGTCGCCTCCGTGATGGCCGATTTCCGCACCGCTGCCGAGCCGGATCCGGCGCGCGACGATTGGTCGGGCTGGCTCCCGCTCCTGCAGCGCGAGGATGCGGACGACCCGCATCGCGCGGTCACGGTGACGACCGATCGCGGCTTCGGCACGGTCGCCTGCACGCTCGTCGCCGTCCCGGCGTCGGGGGCGCCCGTCCTGCGCTACGCGGCCGGCCCGCCGACGACCACGCCCTTCCACACGCTCGACGTCCCCGGGTTCGTTGGGTCCGCGTCGAAAGCCACACGCTGATGCACTTTGCGACGCTGCGCGATGTCGACGTGCGCGGCAAACGCGTGCTGCTGCGCGAAGACTTCAACGTGCCCATGAAGGGCGGGGCGATCGCCGACGACACCCGCATCACGGCCGCACTCCCGACCCTTCGCTGGCTGCAGCAACATGGCGCCAAGACGGTCATCCTGTCGCATCTCGGGCGCCCCGATGGAAAGCCGAATCCCGAGTTTTCGCTGCGTCCCGTCGCCGCGCGCTCGGGTGAACTGCTCAAGACCGGTGTCGCCTTCGTGAGGGACTGCATCGGCGAGCAGTGTGTGGCGGTGTCGCGAGCGCTGCCTGAGGGCGGCTTCGCGCTGTTCGAGAACGTCCGCTTTCATCCGGAAGAAGAAGCGAACGACCCGGCGTTCGCGCGCGCGCTCGCGGAGTCGGGCGATCTGTACGTCAACGACGCGTTCGGGACCGCGCATCGCGCGCACGCATCGACCGTCGGCATCGCCTCCTACCTGCCGGCGTACGCCGGTTTTTTGATGGCCGCCGAGCTCGACGCGCTCGCGCGACTCACCGGTAACCCCGCTCACCCCTTCGTGTGCGCGATCGGCGGTGCGAAAGTGACCGACAAGGTCGGGGTATTCGAGCATCTCCTCGCCACGGTCGACGCGTTCGTCATCGGCGGCGGGATGGCGAACACATTCTTGGCCGCCTCCGGCATCGACGTCGGCGCGTCGCTGCGCGACCCGGATCTGGGGCCGGCGACACGCATCATCGCGAAGGCACGCGAGGGCGGCGTGGCGCTGCACCTTCCGACCGATGCGGTGGTCGCCGACGCGTTCGACGCCGATGCAACGGCTCGTGTCGTCGGGCTTGCCGACGTAAACGGCGCGATGATCCTCGACATCGGCCCCGCGACCGCGCGCGCCTACGCCGATGTGCTGCGATCGGCGAAGACAATCGTGTTCAACGGTCCGATGGGCGTCTACGAAAAGCCGGCCTACCAAGCCGGAACGCGCGCGGTCGGCGAAGCGATCGCGGAGGCGACGCGCGCCGGCGCGACCAGCGTCGTCGGCGGCGGCGACGCGGCGGCCGCCGCGCACGCGTTGGGCTTTGCCGGCGCGATGACGCACGTCTCGACGGGCGGCGGCGCGACGCTCGAATTTCTCGAAGGGAAAACGCTCCCGGGCGTGGCGGCGCTCATGCGATGAACGCCGCGCGCAGGCCGCTCATCGTCGGCAATTGGAAGATGCACAAGACGATCGCCGAAACGCGCGCCTTCGCGGTCGCCGTGCGGGCGCTGCCGCTTCCGCTCGAGCAGGTCGACGCCGTCGTGTGCCCGCCGTTCACCGCGCTCGCCGCTGCGCGCGATGCACTCGCCGGCACGCGCATCGGCCTGGGCGCGCAGAACATGAACTGGGCCGAACAAGGCGCGTACACGGGCGAGATCTCGCCGTTGATGCTCATCGACGTCGGCGTGACCTGGGTCGTGCTGGGTCACTCCGAACGCCGCGCGCTCTTCGGCGAGCTCGACGAGCGCGTCAACGAGAAGGTGCGCAGCGCGCTGCAGCACGGCATCACGCCGATCGTGGCGGTCGGCGAGACCAGCGAAGAACACGCCGCAGGCTTGGCGCGGCGCAAAGTCGAGGCGCAGGCGCGGGACGCTTTCGCAGGCCTCGCAGCGGACGACGTCGCGCGCTGCATCGTTGCCTACGAACCAATCTGGGCGATCGGTTCGGGGCTCGCCGATTCGCCGCCGGGCGCAAACGAGATCATGGGCGCGATCCGCGCCGCCGTTCCGGGCTTGGCCGGCGTGCGGATGCTCTACGGCGGCAGCATGACGCCTGCCAACGTCGGGGCGTTTCTCGCGCAGCCCAACATCGACGGCGGTCTCGTCGGCGGCGCGAGCCTGCAGCCCGAGAGCTTCGCGGCGCTGCTCGACGGGGCGCTACGGGGAGTCGAGGCATGAAAGGCCGGTCGCCGCTCGTGCTCGCGATCCTCGACGGCTGGGGATACAACCCCGACAGTTACGGCAACGCGATCGCCGCTGCCGACTTGCCGAACTGGCGGCGTTTTCTCGCCGCCTATCCGCACGCGCTGCTGCAGGCCAGCGGCGAGGCGGTCGGCTTACCGGCCGGCGTGATGGGCAACAGCGAAGTCGGCCACATCAACATCGGCAGCGGGCGCGTCGTGCCGCAGGGCGTCGTCGTCATCGACGAAGCGATCGCCGATGGCCTGCTGCCGAGCAACCCCGCACTGACGGAGTGCTTCGCGCACGTGCGGCGCACCGGCGGGAGCCTACACTTCCTGGGCTTGGTCTCCGACGGTAAAGTGCACTCGTCGCTCGATCACCTCGAAGCGCTGATCGACGCCGCGAGCGCGGCCGGCGTTCCGTTCCTCGTCGACGCGTTCCTCGACGGGCGCGACACGCCGCCGCGCTCGGCGGAAGCGTTTCTCGTGCGCCTCGCCGCGCACTGCGGCGCGCGCGGCCGGCCCGGCGCGATCGCAACGATTTCGGGCCGCTATTACGCGATGGATCGCGATAAACGCTGGGACCGCACGCGCAAGGCCTATCAAGCCCTCGTCGATGCCGAGACACCGTATCGCGCGCCGACCGCGGTCGAAGGGCTGCACGCCGCGTACGGGCGCGGTGAGAGCGACGAGTTCGTCGTCCCGACACTGATCGGCGAACCCCGGCCGATCCGCGACGGTGACGCTTGCGTCTTCTTCAATTTCCGCCCCGACCGTGCGCGCCAGCTCACGCTGGCCTTCAGCGATCCGGGCTTCGATCACTTTCCGGTCCATCGCTTCACCGATTTCATCTTCGCGACGATGACGCGCTATGAAGAGAACTATCCGAACCCCGTCCTGTTCGGGCCGCGGCCGCAGTTCGGCGTGTTCGGCGAGATCGTCGCTGCCGCTGGGCTTCGCCAGCTGCGGCTGGCCGAGACCGAGAAGTACGCGCACGTCACGTACTTTTTCAACGGTGGCCGCGAAGACGTCTTCCCCGGCGAAGACCGCATCCTCGTGCCGTCCAACCGTAGCGTGGCGACGTACGATCTCGCGCCGGAGATGTCGGCGGCGGACATCACCTCGGCCGCGGTCGAAGACATCGCGCACCACCGCCACGACGTCATCGTGATGAACTATGCCAACGCCGATATGGTCGGTCACACCGGCGTGTGGGATGCCACGATCTCGGCCGTCGAAACCCTCGACGTCGCCCTCGGACGACTCGAGGGTGCCGTGCTCGAGGCCGGCGGGATCCTGGCCGTCACGTCCGACCACGGAAACGCCGAAGAAAAAATCGACCCTGAGGGAAACCCACTGACGGCCCACACGACCTACCCGGTCCCGTTCATCCTGATCTCCAACGCTTCGCCCGGAAACTTGAACGCAGACGGTAAGCTCGGTGACATCGCGCCGACGCTGCTGCCGCTCATCGGACTCGAGGTTCCCGCAGCCATGACAGGAACGAATTTGCTCAGCCCCGCCGGCGCGGCCGTGTCATGAAACGCAAACGCGTCGAGGCGGCGGCCGACTACCTGCGTCAGAAAGCGGGCGGCGAGCTCGATTGCGCGATCGTGCTCGGCTCCGGCTTCAGCGGCGTGCTGCGCGAGCTGATCGGCGGCACGACCGTCCCCTACAAGAAGATCGACGGGATGCCCGAACCGACGATCGCGGGACACGCCGGCGAAGCCCACATCGGCATGCTGCACGACAAACGCGTCGTCGCGTTCAGCGGCCGCTTCCATCTCTACGAAGGCCGCGCCGCCGACGAGGTCATCTATCCGGTCGTCGCCGCAGCGCACGCCGGCGCGCGCACGATCATACTGACGAACGCTGCCGGCGGCGTGAATCCCGACTACGTGCCCGGCGACCTGATGCTGATCGTCGATCACCTCAACCTGACTGGGCAGAACCCGCTGGCAGGCGAGGATCTGCCGCCTGGTGCCGAGGCACGTTTCCTCGACATGGGCGAAGCCTATGCGCCCCACCTGCGCGAGCTGGCGCGGCACATGGCCGCCGAGTACGCGATCGTGCTGCACGACGGCATCTACGCCGGCCTGACCGGGCCGACGTACGAAACGCCCGCCGAAGCGCGCTATCTGCGCACGATCGGCGCCGACGCGGTCGGTATGTCGACCGTGCTCGAAACGATCGCCGCGCGCGCGCTGGGCCGCAACGTGGTGGGCTTTTCGCTGATCACGAACGTGCACGGCAACGGCGCGAACACCTCGCACGAAGAGGTCCTCGAAGCGGCGATGCGCAGTGCCGAGAACGTCGCGCGGCTGGTCGAAGGGATCGTCGCGAACTTGGAGCCCAATCCCGAAGGCGAGTAGCCGCCGCGCTCAGCGCAGGCGGTAACTTCCGCTCGGATCGACTTCCAGGCGACGGCCGGCGATGCGTACCGCACGCACCGCGTGATCCCAGAACGACAGCACGCGCACGACGACCGGCCGCAGCCCGTCGAGAATGGCGCGGACGCGGGCCGACACCGAGAGCGTGTCGCGCTGCCAAGCGGGGGCGCTGCTCGACGTACCGATCCGCTCGAGCGATTCGCTCTCGAGCGGCGCCGATGGATCGAGCGTGACGGCGACGCGGCCCATCTCGTGCGGCGCGCGCGCGGCCTCCTTCACGCGCTCGCGTCGAGCTCGGCGCGCAGGCGCGCGACCGCCAGCAGGTGCAGCTGCGACACGCGCTGCGGCGAGACGGCCAGCGCGCCGTGCAGCGAGCGCAGCGACCGTTCTTCAAAGTAGTGCGCTTCGACGATCTGCCGTTGGCGTTGCGGGAGAGCGGCGACGGCGGCCCGCACGCGCTCCCGCTCCGCGCGCCGCACGACGATCGTTTGCGGGTCGCCGGCGGCATCGGGTTCGAGCCGTTCCCCGGCCGGCAAGACCGCGTCGAGCGAGAGCGGCGTGCCGCGGTGGGCTTCGATCTGCGCGCGCGCCAGCCCGGGGACGCGCTCGTCGAGCGCGTGCGGAGCCGGCAGCGCATGCAGTTCCTGAGCCAGCGCGTAGCGGATACGTTCGGCAATGCGGATCGTGCGGCGAACGCGTTCCGAAACGGGATCGAGCCGCCGCACGCCGTTGAGGATCGCGCCGAGCACGACGCGGCGCGCGTAACACTCCAACGGAATTCCCAGCGCCGGATCGAACCCGTCGACCGCGCGAATGAGGCCGACGCAGCCGTCGCCGGTGAGGTCGTCGAAATCCGCCTGGGGCAGCATGCGATGGACGCGCCGCGCCAGCTGCTTCACCAGCGGAAGCAGCGCGTGAATTCGCGCGGTGCGCGCGTCCTCCGTCATCGCACGCGGTGCACGAAGAGTTCGTCGACGACGGTGCTGAGCGCGACCTCGCCGACGGGGCCGAGCGCTGCGGTCAGCGGCTTGAGGATCTCGCGAAACAAGATCGCGTTCGTAACGTCGCGCGGCGACGGCGCGGGCTCGGCGGCGGGCTCAGCCGCGGTGGAGATTGTTGGCGATACGCAGCATCTCATCCGCCGCCTGCACCCCTTTCGCATTGGCTTCGTAGGCGCGCTGTGCGCCGAGGATCTGCATCATCGACTCCACGATCGACACGTTCGAGCGCTCGAGCATCCCGAACGCGATCGCCGGGCCGTCGCGGCCGCCCGGAACGAACAGGCGCACCGGACCCGAGGCCTCGCTCTGCGCGAAGAGCGTCGCGCCGAGCGGCCGCAGCCCTTCGGGTGCGGCGAAGGTCGCCAGCCGCAGCTGCGCGAGCGCACGATTCTTCTGCTGCGGCGTATCGACGGCGACGCGCCCGTCGCGTTCGACGCGCACCGCGAGCGCATCGGCGGGGATGCGCACGCCGGCAAGGTTCCAGCCGGCGGCGTTGCGCAGCGTGCCGTCGGCCTGACGTGCGAATTCGCCGTTGCGCGTGTAGGCGCGCTTGCCGTTGCGCTCGACGACGAAGAAGCCCGGCCCGTCGATGGCGACGTCGAAGCTGCCGCCGCTGCGCACAAGCTTGCCCTGCATGAACAGCGCGTGCCGGCCGATCGCGGTCGTTCCCAGCCCGATCGCGCCTGCACGCACGTCGGCGAACGTCGCCGCGGCGCCTTTGAACCCGGCGACGTCGGCGTTGGCGAGATTGTCGGCGACGATCTCGAGCTGCGTCTGCTGCGCGGCCATCCCGGTCGCGGCGGCGTACATCGCGCGGTTCATTTCAGACGCCCGACGTCGTTGGCGGCCTTTTCGCGCGTGCCGTCGATCGCGAGCATCGTCTTCTGCGCGGTTTCGAAGGCGCGCTGCGCGGTAAGGATCGCGAGCGTCTCGCCGATCGGATTGACCGTGCTGGTCTCGAGCGCACCGCTCTGCACCTGCGTCCCCGCCGGCAGCGGGAGGCGATCGACGATGCGGCCGCCGTCGCGGACCGTTCCGTCGCCGGCGATCGTCGCGCCGGCGGAGAGGCGCAGCGCACCGCACGCCCCGACAACGTGGCGCCCGCGGTCATCGACCAGCCAGCCGTCGCGGTCGCGCGAGAAAGCGCCGTTCCGTGTCGTCCCGTCGCCGACCCGAAACGCGCCCGGGCCAAGCAGCGCCAGGTCGAACGGGCGCCCCGTCGTGCGAATCGCGCCCTGTTCGTTCGCCGGTGCCGCGCTGACCCGCAGACCGCCGGGGCCGAGTACGACGCTGGTCGCGAAGCGGCGGAAGCCGTCGCTGACGGCGTTGGCGAGGTTGTGCGTCGCTACGTCCAGCTGCGCGCGCGCGGCGCGCATCGCGCTCGCGCTCCAGTGCAATCCGTCCATGGCCGCAGCCTACGCAAGCACCGTGTCCGGACCGTGACCCCGGGATGAACGGTCCGGGAACCTTCGCGGAATACGACACGCTCGTGGCGTAACGAGACGGAAAGGCGGGGCCGTCACCCGCAGGTCTGAGGCAGCGATGGAGATCGGGATCTTGGGCTCCGGGAACATCGGAGGAACCCTGGCGCGCCTGTTCGCGGGCGCCGGGCATCACGTGCGGATCGCCAACTCGCGCGGTCGCGAGTCCCTGCGCACGCTGGTCGCCTCGATCGGGACCAACGCCGAAGCCTCGACCCCGCAGGAAGCCGTCGAAGGCGCCGACCTCGTCGTCATCGCCGTGCCCTGGACCCGGCGCGAGGAAGTGCTCGGCGAGACCGGTCCCTACGACGGCAAGATCGTCGTCGACGCGATGAACGCCTATACCGAAGACTTCGAGATCGAAGACCTCGGCGACCGCACCTCGAGCGAGGTCACGCGCGCGCTCGTCCCCGGCGCGCTGCTGGTCAAGGCCTTCAACACGATCTACTACAAGCGGCTCGCGGACGGGAAAGCCAAGGGCGAGCCCGGCCGGCTCGCGATCCCCGTCGCCTCGGACGATCCCGCCGCCAAGGCGGTGGTGATGGAACTGATCGACCGCATCGGGTTCGACCCCGTCGACAACGACGGACTCGTCACCGGCGGCCGGCTCCAGCAGCCGGACTCGCCCATTTACAACGAGCCGATCGGCGCCGACGAGATGCGCCGCCAACTCGCCCGCGCCTAACGTTCGCGCGGGCGGCTCGGGCGAAGGCCAAATGCGAAGGGTTCGGCGCTAGCCGAACCCACCTAGCCGATCCCGCGCGACCAGCCGCCGTCCACGGGGATCGTGGCGCCGGTGATGTACGACGCGCGTTCGGAGGCCAGAAACGCGACGACCGCCGCGAATTCCTCGGGCCGTCCAGCCCGGCGCAAGGGAATCCCCGCCGTCACCTCCGCAAGCGCCTCGTCCTCCGCCATCCCGCCGGCGAGCTTGTCCTTGATGACGGTCTCGCGCACCCGATCGGTCAGAATCATCCCCGGCGCCACGTTATTGATGGTCACCCCGTGAGGTCCCAGCTCCTCAGCGAGCAACTTGGCCATCCCGACGACGCCGCTGCGCACCGCCGTCGAGAGGATCGAACCGGCCAGCACTGTGCGCACCGACATGCTGACGACGTTGATCACGCGGCCGCTGCCGTCGCGCGGCAAGTGCGGCAAGACGAGCCTGGTCATGCGCACCGTACTCAGCAAGTTGAGTTCGAACGCGCTCAGCCACGCCGCGTCGTCGAAGCGGGTGAACGGCCCGAACGGCGGACCGCCGGCATTGTTGACGAGGATGTCGATGCGGCCGAATTCCTTGAGCGCGCATTCAACGAACGCCGACGCTTCTTCGGGTTTCGTCACGTCGACCGGCGCCGCCAACACCGGCCGCCCGGTCCGTTCGTGGATTGCGGCGGCAGCCTGATCGAGCGCACGCGGACCGCGCGCACCGATCGCGACATCGACGCCGTCGGCGGCGAGGGCCTCCGCGGTCGCGCGGCCGAGCCCCTTGCTGGCCGCAAGGACGAGCGCTACGCGCGCCGTGCTTTCGTACCCGCGAAGCCGCCGCGCCGCCTATTCAACGATGCGGTGGGTCGTCTTTCCGTTGATGGGCAATTCATCGGTTTCATCGACCTCGGCGACGATCAACGGCGGCTGACTCGGAAGGACCGCCGTGTCGGAGGCAACCGCCACGGGCGTGGGCACGGCGCGCTCGATCAGCGACAGATGCGACATGAGCAGCGAACGCAGCTCGCTCTTCACCTTTTCGGCCGCATCCTGATGGCGTTGCGCGTCGCGGCGCGCGTTGTCGATGCGGTCCGCGAGCGTCGCGATCTCGCGCTCGGCGGCGATCCGCGCCTCGGCTTTGATCAGATCGGCTTCCTTGTGCGCGTGCGCCTTCACCTCGTCGGCGGTCCGCTGCGCGAGCAGGAGCGTCGCGTTCATCGTCTCTTCCATCGCCTTGAAATGGGAGATGCGCTCCTTGAGATCGGCAACCTCGCCCTCGAGCACCGCGCGCGCCTGCGCCTCGTCCTCGAGCGTCTCCATGATCTCTTCGAGGAATTGGTCGACGTCGCCGCGCTCGTAGCCCTGGAGTGCTTTCTTGAACGCCTTGTGCTGGATATCGACGATCGTAACTTTGGCCATCAGCGCAAATCCTTGATTCCGAGCAGGCCGTCGTGGTCGAGTTGCTCGCGCACGCCGGCTGAGTTGACGTTGACGCCCGCCGGGACGACGAGATAGATCGCTTCGGCAAGCTTCTGAATGCGCCCGTCGATCGTGTACGCAACGCCGGAGGTGAAGTCGACCACGCGCTGCAGCAGCGTGCGGTCGGCACCTTGCACATTGACGATGACGACCTGGCGCGAACGGAGCGCGTCGGCGATCTCGGTGACGTCCGAGAACGAACGCGGCGCGAAGACCGCTACCGACCCGCCCGGGCGACGCGAGGCGTCGCTGAGCGGAACGACGTTGCGTTTCGAGGTCACCTCACCGGGATAGAGGTCCTCGTCCTCGTCTTCGTTGATCGCAAACCACGATCCGATCTTGGCGAACACGCTCACGCGGATTCATCCTCCTTCGGAGGCTGAATCCACCTCGGCTTCGCCTCGCCAATCGCAAGGAGAGTTTTCATGCGGCGTTCCTTTCCTTTGACGGACGCGGTCCGAACAGCGCCGTTCCGAGCCGTACCATGGTCGAACCGCGCTGGATCGCGCGTTCCCAGTCCGCCGACATCCCGAGCGACAGCGTCGAACCGCCGACCGCGCGGAACGCCGCTTCGGCGGTGCCGAACGCCGCGTCGACATCGCCTCCGAGCGGACCGATCGCCATCACGCCGTCGACGTCGAGTCCCTCGTCGCGCAAACGTGCCGCGAGCTGCGGCGCTTCCGCGGGCGCCGCACCGAAGCGCTCCTCGGCCGAAACGTTCACCTGGACCAGCACGCGCAAGCGCCGGCCGGCGTCGCGCGCCGCTTTGGCGAGCGCCAATCCGGCATCGAGCCGGTCGACGCTTTGGACGACGTCGAAAAGCGCGACGATCGCCTTGGCTTTGTTCGTCTGAACGTGGCCGATGAAGTGACGCGTACACGGCGGCAAGCCGGTGTACTTCGCGCGCGCTTCCTGGACGTAGCTTTCACCGATGTCCGCGATCCCAGCCTCGAGCGCGTCGAGAACCGCGGCGCGGGGTTGCGCTTTGGTGACGGCGAGGATCGCGACCGACCCGCGCTCACGTCCGGCAGCGACGGTTACGTCGTCGACGCGCCCGCGCAGCGCCGCCACACGCTCCGCGACCGTTCCGGTGGCGAGGGGCATGGACGTGGTTCTTCACCGCGCCTCGGCGCTGGTCCCTCGCCGAATCGAGATGACCAGCATGACCAGTCCGATGATGATCTGCGGGATCGCCACCAGCTGTCCGCCCGAGAGCCCGGCGAGCGTGAAGCCGGGCTCGCGCCAGATCTCCGCGATCGAGCGGGTCACGCCGTAGAGCGTGAACCACGTCCACAGAATGACGCCGTTCGGAGGCCGGCGGCGATACACGAGCAGCAAGATCGGCAGCACGGCAATGTCGAGAATCGCCTCAAAGATCTGCGAGGGGTACCGGTAACCGTCGGGATAGTTCGGAAAGCGCACGCAGTACGGCTGATCCGGAATGCAGAGCTTGCCCGGCAACTCGTCGTTGATGAAGTTGACGAGCCGGGTCGTGAAGATGCCGATCGGCAGCAACATCACGACCTCGTCGCCGAGCACGCCGACCGTGAGATGCCGATGCTTGCGCAGGAACAGGTAACCGGCCACGAAGACGCCGATCAGCGCCCCATGGAACGCCATCCCGCCCTTCCAGATCGCGATGAAATTGAGCGGATTGGAGAGGTAGTCGACGAGATTGTGATTGGTGATGACGTCCGCGATCACGAACAGCGCGCGACCGCCGACCAACACCCCGATCAGCGCGTAGACCAGGAAATCTTGGATCTCGTCGGAGGTCAGGCCCAGCCGGCGCCGGCCGGCCGGCCGATTCATCCACAGGTAGACGCAGATGAAGCCGAACAGGTACGAGAGACCGTACCAGTGCACGCCCAAGGGCCCGATGCGGAACGCGATCGGGTCGATGTTCGGATAGGTAAACCAATGATTCACCCGCAGGGGCTTCCGCCCGGTGCCGCCGCCACCCCGCCGCGGTGCGGCGGGTCGTACCAGCGTCTGCACTTCGGAGCGCCGTGAACCCAAGCCTCAACATCCTGACCGCTTTCCTCGCCGGCGTCGTGTCGTTCGTGTCGCCCTGCGTCCTGCCGCTGATTCCGGCCTATCTCTCGTTTCTGACCGGCTCGAGCCTGGAGGAACTCAAGGCGCATAGCGACGCGAGCGAGCGCGCGCGCGTCTTGCTGCATGCTTTGGCCTTCATCGCAGGCTTCACGCTCGTCTTCATGGCGCTCGGCTTTACCGCTAGCGCCATCGGGACGGCGTTGATCGCGTATCGCGACTGGATCGCCAAGCTCGGCGGACTCGTCGTGATCGTGCTCGGCCTCAACATGATCGGCGTGTTCAAGATCCCGTTCTTGATGATGGACAAACGCGTGCACGTGCGCAGCGCCAACCGCTCCTACGTGGCTTCGTTCCTGGTCGGCCTCGCGTTCGCGGCCGGCTGGTCGCCGTGCATCGGCCCGATCCTCGCCGGTATCCTCGCGCTTGCGACGCAGGAACAATACGGTTCGGCGACGCTGCTGCTGTTCGTGTACTCGATGGGACTCGCGCTTCCGTTCTTCATCACCGCGGCGGCGATCTCGCGCGCGCTCGGCGCGCTGAACCGCATCAAACGCTATCTGGGACCGATCGAAGTGGGTGCCGGTGCCTTCCTCGTCGCGACGGGCGTCGTGCTCTTCACCGGGACGTTCGGGCGCGTCGCCGGCTTCTTCTACCAGTACGTCAAGCCGCCGAGTCTGTAATGCCCCTTCTGTGGCTGGCGGCGCTGGTCGTCTTCGCGCTCGACCGCTGGACGAAGACGCTCGTGATGAGCACGTTTTTCCCCGGTGAAAGCCGGCTCGTCATCCCGCATCTGCTGTGGTGGACGTACGTGCAGAACACGCACGGCGCGTTCGGCCTGTTCGGCAACTCGCCGGTCCTGCTGATCGCGCTCGCCATCATCGTGCTGACGATCTTCGCGCTCGCCTTTCGCGACGCGGTGCAGCGCTCGCTGCTGGTCCGCATCGCGTTCGGGATGATCGTCGGCGGCGCCGTCGGGAACATCGTCGACCGGCTGCAGCACCGCTGGGTCGTCGACTTCATCGACTTCAAGACGATCTGGCCCAACGTCTTCAACGTGGCCGACGCCTCGATTACGATCGGGGTCGGTCTCTTGATCATCGCTTCGCTGCGGCGCGAGGTCCGCGCCTGAGGGACGTCGTCGACGCGGCCGACGCCGGCTCGCGACTCGACGTCCTGCTGGCGCGGCTGACCGGATTCTCGCGCTCGCACGTCGCGAGCGCGCTACGAGCCGGCGCCGCGACCGTCAACGGCGCGGCCGGCAAACCGAGCACGCTGCTCGAAGCGGGCGACCGGCTCGACTATGCGATCCCGCCGCCGCAGCAGCTCGAAGTGGAACCCGAAGCGGTCGCACTCGACATCGCGTACGAAGACGACGACGTGCTGGTCGTCGACAAGGCGGCCGGGATGGTGACGCATCCGGCGCACGGCGCCGTCGATGGGACGCTCGTCAACGCGCTGCTCGGGCATGTCGCCTCGCTGCCGGGCGAACGCGTGCGCGCGGGGCTCGTCCATCGGCTCGACCGCGATACGTCCGGTCTCATCCTGGTCGCAAAGACCGATGCCGCGCTCGGGACTCTCGGCCGCGCGATGCAGGCGCGCTACATCGAACGGGAATACCGCGGGATCGTCACCGGGACGCTCGACGAGCCGGCCGGGACGATCCGCGGCGCGCTCGGCCGCGACCCGCGGAATCGCTTGAAATACACGATCCGCAACGAAGGGAAACCGGCGGTCACGCATTACGCGCTGCGCGAAGCGTTGGTGGGCGCGAGCGAACTGGTCTTTCGGCTCGAGACCGGACGCACGCATCAGATTCGCGTGCATCTGGCCGCGCTCGGGCACCCGCTGGTGAACGATCCCCTCTACGGCCGCCGCGATGCACGCGTTCCGCTGGCCGGCCAGGCGCTGCATGCCTGGCGCCTGCGCTTCAAGCACCCGCGCACCAAACAAATGATGTCGTTCGAGAGCGAACCGCCGCTGGAATACCTCGCCACGCTTGAATTCTTTCGCCGGCCGCCGGAATGAACGGCGACTTTACGCTGCGCGCTACCGCTGGCGCCGCGCGCCGCGGGACGCTCGAAACGATGCACGGCGCGGTCGAAACGCCGTGCTTCATGCCGGTCGGCACGCTGGCCGACGTCAAGCTCCTCGAACCGCGCGACCTCCACGAGATCGGCACGCGCATCGTGCTGGCGAACACCTACCACCTGTGGCTGCGCCCGGGTGCGGAGGTGCTCGTCGCGGCCGGCGGGCTCCATCGCTTCATGGCCTGGGACGGGCCGCTCTTGACGGACTCGGGGGGCTTTCAGGTCTTCAGCCTCGAGTCGCGCCGCACCGTCGACAACGACGGCGTCACCTTTCGCTCGCATCTCGACGGCTCGACGCACCGCTTCACGCCCGAAGGCGTCGTCGCTTTTCAAGAAGCGCTCGGTGTCGACATCGCAATGGTGCTCGATCAGTGCGTTAAGCTGCCGTCGCCCCGCGACGAGATCGTCGCAGCCGCCGCACGGACGACCCTGTGGGCGCAGCGTTCGGCGGCGGCCTGGCGGCGCGGGGCCACGCTCCTGTTCGGTATCGTCCAAGGCGGACTCGAGGACGATCTGCGCGCCCGCAGCGCACGCGAACTCGTCGCGTTGGATCTTCCCGGGTATGCGATCGGTGGACTCTCCGTCGGCGAGTCGCGCGCCGAAATGGACCGGGTTGCAGGCATGACGGCGGCGTTGCTACCGGCGGATAAGCCCCGCTACCTGATGGGCGTCGGCACCGTGCGCGATCTGGTCGCTGGGATCGACCGCGGGATCGATCTCTTCGACTGCGTCTATCCGACGCGCAGCGGACGTCACGGCCGCGTGCTGACACGTCGAGGCACGGAATACAATCTGCGCAACGCCGTCTACGCGCGCGACTTCGCGCCGCTCGACGAGAACTGCGACTGCCGCATCTGCGGCGTCTACTCGCGCGCATACCTCGCGCATCTCTTTCGCGCCGGCGAAACGCTGGGAGGGCGGCTCGTCTCGTATCATAATGTGGCCGCGCTCACCGGGCTCGTGCGCGAGTCGCGCGCTGCAATCGAAGGCGGAGGCTGGGAGGCATTTCGGGACGGCGTACTCGAAGGCGCCGCGCAATGATCCTTCGCCTCGGCGCCGCGCTTCTATGGACGGTGCTCGCTGCCACGTATGCCGCGAGCGCCGAACCCGTCGAGACATCGTTCGCGATCACGATCAACCCGCTCGACGGCAGCCACACGGTCGATCGCGGCCTCAGCGATGCGGTCCACTTCGCGCCACTGCCCCTCGCCGAATTCACCGCGCGCGAACGCGACGAGAGCCTGCGCATCGAGGGGTTACCCCCGGTGACGCTGCGCTACGGCGGCGCCGGCGACGGTGCGCAGTCGACCGTGCTCTCGATCCTCAACATCACGTACCGTCATACTTTCGGCGGCGGCTGGTTCGCCGGCGCCGGACAGACGATCTACAATCAATCGACGACCTATGGAACCTCGAACGGCAACTATGTCTACACGCGCGGCACGCTCGTCGACTACATCTTCGGTCACGAGGTGCAATACTCGCGCGTGACGGGCCCGCGTTTCGAAGGCGGAAACATCGTGCGCCGCGGCCGCGACAAGTTGGAGGCGTGGGTCGCGATCAATCCGCGCATGCACGGGGTACAGTACACGCAGATCCCGACCGGCAATGCCTCCTTCCAGACCTTTGCCGATCCGGAGACTGCCGCGCAAGTCGATCTGAGCGCGCGTTTCGCGCGCCGCCTATCGTCGCACAGCGAACTGCTGCTGGGCCTGCGCTACCTGAACTACACCGCGCACTACGTCGACTTTCCCGGCCAGATCGCGGATCGCAACGTCGGCTGGGCGCCCGTGATCGGCTACCGCCTCCGGATGTAAGGGGGCCTTACGGCGCTCGATAGCCGGCGAAAATGTCGCGCCACGCGTCGGGGACGACCAGCGACTGACGCAGCTCGTAATCGTAGGCGACGAGCGTGCTCGCGGCGCGAACCGCGACCTCGTCCGCCGTCATGTTCGCGATCTCGTACTCGAGGTCGAACGACTTGGTGCCGACGCGTCCGACGCGACAACCGACCGAAACCAACTCGCCGTACGCGACCTGGGCCAGATAGTCGAAGCGCTGCGCGGCCATGATGATCCCGATGCGGGCGGCCGGCGGCACGCCCACCACTTCGTCCATGAAATCGATCCGCAGCGTCTCGGTCCAGGTGACGTACGCTGCGTTGTTCACATGGCGGAAATAGTCGAAGTCGCGGAACGCGACCCGCTGTTCCCGCACGAACCGATACCCCTCCAGCACGAACCGCCGGTTCGCAGCCGCGCTCGGAACCTCCGGCTACGGCGGCGTGACGATCTTCACCGGCGCGCTGCTCGGCGACGTGCCGCCGCCTTGTTCTTGCGACGAAACCCAGTTCGGGAATTTACCGGAAACGCCGACGGCTTGGATCCAGCCCGCTTCCCCGGTCATGCAACCACCTGCGACGTACAGCGACCTTTGACCGCTTCCCGTCCACAGATTCGAGTTCACGGCGCCCGCCGGACCTCTGGTCGGCTTGATCCAGAACTCGAATCGCGAGACCACAGAATTCGATTGGAGGAGGACGGGATGCCCGCATGAGGCGGAGCCAAGCTTCACGCTCGCGCCCTTCGCGGAGATGGTCCCAGTGACGGGGCCGCCGGCGAGCGCTGCGGCACCGGGGTAGGCGACAGCTGCGCCAAAGGCGGCGAGAGCCCAGAGGGCATGCGCTTTCGTGGTCAATCTCATGACGGTCTCCTGGACTGGCAAGCGTATGTTTACCTGCCTGTGGCACATCTCCGCCCGAGAGGGAAGCAGGCTCAGCCGGCCTGCTTCACGTCCGCCTTCGCGCCGGCCGCGGGCGCCGGCCTCGCAGCGGGATGACGTTGGGCGGCAGCGCGTCCTCGAGCGGACCATCGCGGTCGAGGAGCGCTTCGAGCTCGGCGCGGCTCAGGCACGGCAGACCGAGGTCGCGGCGGGCTCGCGCGCAGTGTTCAAGGAGCCGCAGATAGGGTTCGTCATCCGGATGGATCAGCGCGGAGACGGCGCTCGGGAGCGATTCAGCCATGTCCGGTATGCTGACCGCAAACGGTGCCAGCACTGTGTCACCTCTAAGCCGGCTCGTCGATCCGCACTTCGACGACCTGCAGGCGCCGTTTCCGAGCCTTCCGGCGTGAAAAGAAACGGTGCGGTTGACAGCCTCGCTGATCCATAGTACAACCCACAGACGATGCAATCGCGTCTCGTCCTTGTCGTCGGCGTCCTTCTTGCGGTCCTCATTGATGGCCGGCGAGACGCTTTCGTATAGACGACGACACGGTCGACTCTTCTACGAAAGCCCTCGCCGGATCACCGGCGGGGGTTTTTTCATCTCCGGAGGACTGATGAACGCCTACTACGACCGCGACATCGAGCGCGGCGCACTCGACGACAAAACGATCGCCGTCATCGGCTACGGCAGCCAGGGGCGCGCGCAGGCGCTCAACCTCCACGACTCCCGTCAGCACGTCGTCATCGGTCTGCGGCCGGGCTCCCCCAAACGGGATGAGGCGCGCCGCGACGGGCTCCCTGTCGCCTCGATCGCCGAGGCGGTCCATCAGGCCGATCTGGTGATGATGCTGATCCCCGATGAGGAACAGGCGGCGGTCTTCCTGCGCGAGGTCGTCGAGCATCTCCGTCCGGGGATGACGCTGGCGTTTTCCCACGGTTTCGGCATCCACTTCGGGACGATCGTCCCGCCGGCCGACATCGACGTGATCATGATTGCGCCGAAGGGTCCGGGCCGGCTGGTGCGCACGGAGTACGAAGCCGGACGCGGTGTGCCGTGCCTGGTCGCGGTGCATCGTGACGCGACCGGACGTGCGCGCGAAACCGCGCTCGCGTATGCCGCTGCGATCGGCGGCGGACGGGCCGGCGTGCTCGAGACGACATTCAAGGAAGAGACCGAGACGGATCTGTTCGGCGAACAGGCCGTCCTGTGCGGGGGCCTCACGGCGCTCGTGACGGCCGGCTTCGAAACGCTGACCGAGGCTGGCTATGCCCCCGAGATGGCGTACTTCGAATGCCTGCACGAGGTCAAACTGATCGTCGATCTGATGTACGAGCGCGGCATCGAAGGCATGCGCGACGCGATCAGCAACACGGCCAAGTACGGCGATTACACGCGCGGCAGCCGGATCGTGAACGACGCGACGCGCGCCGAGATGCGCAGGATCCTGGACGAGATTCAGAGCGGCGCGTTCGCGCAGGAGTGGGTCGCCGAAAACGCGGCCGGCAAGCCCTCCTTCCGCGCCTTTCGCGCCAAGGCCGCGGAGCACGACGTCGAGCACGTCGGGCGCGAACTGCGGGGCTTGATGCCGTGGATGCACGAGCGCGCGGAGGCGGCCGAGACCGACGACGGATTGCGCTTCCGCGTGTTGTGATCGCATGAACGGGGCGCAGGCCGCCGTTGCCGCGTTGGAGCGCGAGGGCGTCGACTTCATCTTCGGCTACCCCGGCGGCACGATCATGCCGCTGTACGACGCGCTGTTCCAGCACGCGGTTCGCCACGTGCTGTGCCGGCACGAGGCGGCGGCAGCCTTCGCGGCGGGCGGATACGCGCGCTCGTCGGGGCGCGTCGGCGTCTGCTGCGCGACGTCGGGTCCCGGCGCGACGAATCTCGTCACGGCGTTGCTCGATGCGTACATGGACAGCGTCCCGGTCGTCGCCGTCACGGGTCAGGTGCGCACCGAGCTCATGGGGACGGACGGTTTTCAAGAAGCCGACGTCTGCGCGATCACGCAAGCGATCACCAAGCGCAACTTCTTGGTCGACGATGCCTCGCAGATCGCCCCGACGCTCGCGGCGGCATTCGCGCTCGCGCGCAGCGGGCGGCCCGGACCCGTGCTTGTCGACATCCCCACCGACGTGCTCAAAGCACAAGCCGGCGAGCTCGAAGCGGTGGCGGCGCCACCGTCGCGCAGCGCGGTTCCGCGCGCCAGCGATGAGGCAATCCGCTCGGCCGTCGCGCGCATCCGTGCCGCGCGGCGGCCGGTCGCGATCGTCGGCGGCGGCGTGCGCGCCGGCGCCGTTGAAGCGTTTCGCACCTTCGTCTCGCTGCTTGGGCTCCCGCACGCTTCAACGCTGATGGCGCTCGGCGCGGCGGCGCCGGACGATCCCCACGCGCTCGGCATGCTCGGGATGCACGGCCTCAAGGCGGCGAACAAGGCGGTGCAGCGCGCCGACTTGGTGCTCGCGCTCGGCATGCGCTTCGACGACCGTGTGACCGGGAAGCCCGATCGCTTCGCGCGCGGTGCCGCCGTGATCCACGCCGACATCGACGCGACGGAGTTCAACAAGATCATCCCGGCCGACGTCACGCTGCACGGCGACCTGCGCGAGACCCTCGAAGCGCTCGTCGCGGAGCTGGTGCGCTCGCCGGTGCCGCGCTTCGACGACTGGGCGCTCGAAGCGCGTGCCCTCGGCGGACCGCTGCCCAGCGATCGCGTCGACGATCGCATTCTCTCGGCAACCGATGTGCTCGACCGCTTCTTCGCGGCGCTTCCCGCCGATGCGATCGTCACGACCGACGTCGGCCAGCACCAGATGTGGGCGGCGCAGCGCGCCCGGCCCGCGCAGCCGCGCCGCTTCATCACGTCGTCGGGTCTGGGCGCGATGGGATTCGGTTTCCCCGCCGCGATCGGGGCGCAGTTCGCAAACCCCGGCGCACCGGTCTTCGCCATCGTCGGCGACGGCGGTTTTCAGATGTGTCTGCCGGAGCTCGCGACGCTGCGGCGTTACGGCGTCCCCGCCAAAGTGCTGCTCATCGACAATCAGAATCTGGGGATGGTCCGCCAGTGGCAAGAGTTATTCTTCTCAGCCCGCTACTCGGCGACGAACCTGGCCGACAACCCGGACTTCGCCGCGATCGCGCGCGCGTACGGTATCGAAGCCTTCTCGCTCTCGGATCCGCAGCACGCCGCTGCGACGATCGCCGCCTTTATCGACCACGCCGCGCCGGCACTGCTCCACGC
>Ga0302311_10000746_pt1 | contig 39403 bp, 38 predicted proteins | sample III_Palsa_N1_3_FD_200449 | JGI IMG/M metagenome (GOLD analysis project Ga0302311, IMG submission 200449) | Peat permafrost microbial communities from Stordalen Mire near Abisko, Sweden - III_Palsa_N1_3 | ecosystem: Environmental > Terrestrial > Soil > Palsa > Peat permafrost | place: Sweden... | reverse complement strand
GTCCTGTCCATGACCACCAGCGTCGAGAGCCTGTTCGGCTCGGGGCGGATGGTCGATGGCTTCTTCATCAACAATCAGCTCACCGACTTCGCGCACGACCCGGTCGACGCCGATGGCGCGCCGGCGGCCAACGCGGTGGCGCCCGGAAAGCGGCCGCGCTCGGCCATGTCGCCGGTGATCGTGCTCAAGGACGGGCGGTTCTTCGCGGCCCTGGGCTCGCCAGGCGGGCCGGCGATCCTGGCCTATAACGTCAAGGCGCTGGTGGGCGTGCTCGATTGGCGTCTGACCATGCAGCAGGCGTTCGCCCTGCCCAACATGGTGGCGCGAGGCAATCAGTACAGCGCCGAAACGGAGCTGCTGGGGCCCGAAGTGACCACGGCCCTCGCCGCCCGAGGGATGCGGTTCTCCACCGGCTTCGGCGAGAACTCCGGCCTGCATGGGATCAAGGCGGTCCCCGGCGGCTTGCAGGGCGGCGCTGATCCACGCCGCGAAGGCGTCGCCGAGGGATTCTAGCCTCCGCCAGCCTTGCCGTGGCGCTGGGGCGGCCCTACTTCAGCGGAGTCCCTTGCCCGCCTGGAGCGCCCCCATGAAGCCCTTTGTCGCCACCGCCGTCCTCGGCGCGGTTCTTCTCGCCGGATCGGCGTTCGCCCAGACGATCTCGCCGGACGCCAAGGCTGTCCAGGCGGGGACCTACGCGGTCGAGCCGTCGCATACGCGGGTGCAGTTCAGCGTTACCCACTTCGGCTTCACCCGCTACTGGGGCGATGTGGCCGACGCCAGCGGCAGCCTGGTGCTCGACCCCAAGAACGCCGCCGCTGACCAGGTTTCGGTGACCATCCCCGTCGCGTCGGTGTCGACCACCAACGCCAAGCTGGACGAAGAGCTGAAAAGCCCGATGTTCCTGAACGGAGGCGCCTACCCGACCATCACCTTCGTCTCCAAATCGGTGACGCAAACCGGTCCGACCACGGCCGACATTACTGGCGACCTGACGCTGCACGGGGTGACCAGGCCGGTGACGCTGAAGGCCAAGTTCAACGCTGGCGGCTCAAACCCGATGTCGAAGAAATACACGGTCGGCTTCGACGCCCACGGCGTGATCAACCGCAGCGACTTCGGCGTGAAGGCCTTCGTGCCGATGGTCAGCGATCAGACCGACATCACCATCAGCGCCGCGTTCGAGAAGACAGCGGGCTAGGCGCCGCGTCTGGGACTGACGCCAAAGATCAGGTCAGCCCTGAGCAGACATTGCCGATGGAGGCGACCTCCGGTTACCGTCGCGGGATGGGCATACTTCCTGCCCTGAGCGTCGCACGGCCGACGAACGACATTGACGCCCTGCTTCGGTTCTATCGGGACGGCTTGGGCTTGGCGGTCGTCGGCCGGTTCGAGGATCATGACGGCTTCGACGGCGTCATGATGGGGAGTCCCGGAGCTGCGTACCACTTCGAGTTCACGATCGCCCGGGGACATTCCGCGGGTCGAGCGCCGACGCAGGATAATTTGATCGTCTTCTATATTCCCGAGGCCGCCGAATGGCGCCTCGCCGTAGACAGAATGCGAGGCGCTGGTTTCGATGTTGTGCCGTCGTTTAACCCCTACTGGGACAGGCAAGGGCTTACGTTTGAGGACCCAGACGGCTACCGGGTCGTGTTGCAGAACGCCTCCTGGCCTCCCTGACCAGGGCAATCTCCAGCCGCTCCAGGTTCGTCCACCGCGACAGTTGGCTTGAAAGGCGAGCCGCATCGTCGCTAAGCTCCGCGCTTCGCATCCCGGAGACGCGACATGCAGCAGGCGCCGCTCCGCCGGCTCGGCAAGACGGGGGCCGAGGCGCCCGCCATCGGGGTCGGCACGAACCGCTGGAGCTATGGCGCCAACGACGCGCCGGTGTTCGAGACCTACCAGGCGCTCCTCGGCGCTGGCGGCGGTTTCATCGACACGGCCGAGGTCTACGGCTTCGGCAAATCCGAGCGGCTGGTCGGCGACTGCCTGCGCAAGGACGGCCGACCGGTGTTCGTGGCGAGCAAGTTCGCCCCCTTCGTCGCCCGCACCTCGCCGCGCCATCTGATCGCCGCGCTCGACGGCACGCTCTCCCGCCTGGGGATCGCGGCGATCGACCTCTATTATGTCCACTTCCCCTTCCCGTTCGCCGACCTTGACGGGTTCGCCGACGGCCTGGCCGAGGCGGTGAAGTCAGGCAAGGCCAAGCACGTCGGGGTCAGCAACTTTGGCGCCGACCAGATGCGGCGGATCGCCGATCGGCTTGGGCGCTCCAACATTCCGCTCGCCGCCAACGAGGTCCACTACAGCCTCGCCCACCGCAATCCCGAGACCAATGGCGTGCTCGAGGCCTGTCGCGAACTGGACGTCGCGCTTGTGGCCTACTTCCCGCTGGCCTCGGGCCGGCTGACGGGCGCGCCCGATGGCGCAAAGCCGGACAAGCTGGACCCGGTCCGCCGCGCGCTCGCCGAGGTCGCCCGGGCGCATCAGGCGTCGCCAAGCCAAGCCGCCTTGAACTGGCTGCTGGCGCGTGATCCGCGCGTGATCCTGATCCCCGGCGCGACCAAGGCCCATCACGCCAAGGCCAATCTTGGGGCGCTCGAATGGCGCCTGACCGACGAGGAATTCGCCATTCTCGATACGGCCTCGACGCCGGGCAAGTGAACCCGCGGACGCCCGGGACTCACGGCGGTCCGAGCCGTCGAAGCGCTTTCAGACCGACCTATCCAGGTCCACCGATTCAGGCTCTTGTACATTGGGCGGTGGTGGCTTTGCGGCCGTGACGTGAGGGCCGAACGTGAAAATCCTGCTGATCAAGACGTCAGCGGAGGCTCACGTCTACAGCCACTTCCTTGCCGCGCTCCGTGACGCATTCCGGGAGCTCGGCCACGAGGCGCATATCTCGGACCAGTCGGTCCATGTGTCTGAGAAAGTCGCGCCAGTTCACTTCCTTGCTCGTGAACTGGAGCGGGGTCGCTATGAGGCCGCTCTCTCTTTCAGCTCATTCTTCGGATCGGCGCGGATGAATGATGGCCGGTCATTGTTCGACGCCCTGGGCGTGAAATTCGTCGGCTGGCAGCTCGATCATCCGATCTATGCGCCTCAGAGTCTGACGCGGCCCCTGCAAGGCCGGTTCGCCGTCTACTCCAACCCCAACCATCTGCGGTTCGCCCAGGCGGTGAAGGTTCCTGGGCGCGCACTGACGATGCCGCCTGGAGGCGCCTTGGCCGAAATCCCGCTTCGTGATCATGCCGCTCGCCGTTGGCAAGTCTTTGTGGCGGCGACCTGCCGAGGCGAACCTCCCCATCCATGGGATCAGATGCCCGACAGTCCGGCGAAGTCTCTACTGACCGGCGTGATAGATCATCTCCTGGCCGATCGGGAAGCGTCTTTGCTCGACGCCTTCAACGATACCGCTGCAAAGCAGCGGCTGAACGCCAAGCTCGGCCGGGATCCACTGTTCGACGACCAGATGATCGCCTTCCTTCGCGAGCCGCTGACCTATGTTCGCAACCAGGATCGCCTCGCCATCGTGCGCGCCCTGGTCGACTCCGGGCTACCGGTGACGATCTGCGGATCCGGATGGCAAGCCTTGCTGGGAGAGCCGAAAAACGTCACCTTTGTCCCGCCCGTCGCCTTCAAGGACCTGCCGGCGCTTTATGGCGACGCGCGCGTGGTCATCAATATCAATGCCGGAAACGGCGCCAGCGAACGCGTCATCTATGGCTCATTGGCTGGCGCTGCCGTCGTCTCCGATTTTAGCCAGACGTTGGATGCCATGTTCGGCGACGGCATCACCTTCTTTAACAGGGCCAAGCCGGAAACCGTGGCCGCCACGGTCGCCGACCTGGTTTGCGGCGCCAAAAGCGAAATCATCGCCGCGCGAGCCTATGAGACAACCGTTCGATCGGGGTTGTGGCGCCATCGAGCCGAGCAACTCATCGCGTTCTTGCAGACCGCCTGACGCCAAGGGCAGGGTCCGCCCGGACCGTTGCCCGCGCCTGTGCCGCGCGTCGTTCCTTTATTGGGTCCTTGGCCTAGTCCTTCGCCGCGTTCGGCAAGGTCAGCTCGAACACCGTCCCCTCCGCGCCGGTCGAGGCCAGCACCAGATCGCCGCCGTGGCCCTGCGCGAGTTCGCGCGAGATGGCCAGGCCCAGGCCCGCGCCGCCTTGCCGTGTGGTGCCTGAGAACGGCTGGAACAGCCGCTCGCGCATCCGCTCCGGGACGCCGGGGCCAGTGTCGGCGATGCGCACCAGGCTGTCGGTCTCGCGGCGTTCGAAGGTGATGTCGATGCGGCCGTGGCCGTCGCCGCCGGGCTTGGAGACAATGGCCTCGCGAGCGTTGCGCAGCAGGTTGACCAGGATGCGATTGAGCTGTTCCGGGTCGGCCAGCACCCGCGCCCGGGCGCCGACCTTGGAGACCAGCCGCACGCCGTGGGGCGTCAGGCCCGCATCCTCCGCCGCATCGGCCACCGCGTCGGCCAGGTGCACCTGCGCCAGGCTGGGCGCAGCCTCCTCGCTGCGGCCGTAGGCCAGCACGTCCGAGGCCAGCTTGATCGCCCGATCCAGCGCCCGCTCCAGCCGGGGCAGGGCCTGCGCCACCTTGGGATCGCCCGACAGCGCCAGCCGCTCAGAGGCGATCTGGGCGCTGGTCAGCATGTTGCGCAGGTCGTGATTGATCTTGGCCACCGCCTCGCCCAGCGCCGCCAACCGGGCGCGGGAATTCAGCGCCGCGCGCAGTTCCGCCTGCATCCTGTTGAGCTCGGTCTCGGCGCGCCCGATCTCGTCGCGGCGGCCGGACAGGTGCGGGCGCGCCAGGGGATCGTCCGGATCGACCCGGAAGCGTTCCATCGACCCGGTGATCCGCTGCATCGGTCGGACGAACAGGGCGTTGAGCAGCAGGTAGATCAGGGCCCCAACCGCCGCCGCGACAGCCACGGCGATGATCGAGAGGCGCACCAGATAGGCGACCAGCGCCTTTTGCAGCCGCACGTCCGTGGTGACGATCTCGATGAAGTCGCCCTTCATGTATCTCGGCCGGGCGACCGCGCGCACCATCCGGTCCTTGCCGCTGAACAGGGTCTCGAAGGGGGCGCCGAGCAGGTCGAGGGAAAAACCGCCGCGAAGGTCGACCAGATAGGGCGTGCGCGGAAACCGCGGCGGCGCAAGCACAAGGCGGCGGACCCCGTCGCTCTGCACGGCGATCGAAAGGACATCGGCGCCGTTGAGCAACTCGTTCGACAGCGCGTCGGAGACCTTCTGTTTCGGGGTGGCGTCCACCCCCAATGAGGCCACCTCCGCCCGGATGATGCGGTCCTCCAGCCAGTTCTCTTCGAACTGGGCCAGCGACCAGGGCAGCACCAGCAGGCCGCCCAGGGTGACGATCAGGACGGTGAGGACCAGCAGGCGTGAGGACAGGCCGCCAGGCCAGAACAGGCGGCGGGCATAGGGTCGCACGTCGGGTTCGCCGCCGCCGTGACCGAACGGCCGCTGAGTACCTTTCGGCGCGGAATCGGCAGCGTCCGCCATTCCCTCCCGTTACTGCACCGGCGCGCGATGAGCAACGCTGCGCGCCGAGCGCGTCAGGATGAGGAACTGTGTGGCTCAGCCGGGCCTGCCCCGCAGGCGGCGTAGAAAAATCGGCGCCAGCGACAGAACCGCCAGACCGGCCAGGGGCAGGATGAAGTGCGGCTCAAGCAGCACGTGCGGTCCGATCCGCCCGCCGCGCCGCAGCACCGAGTCCAGTCCGGCCCCCAGGCTGGCGATGATCAGCGACACCGGCGCGATGCCGACAAAGCTGGCGGAGACGAAGACGCCCAAGGGAATGTCGATCAGGCCCAGCGCCAGATTGATCAGCCAGAACGGGGCGATCGGCAGAAGGCGTAAGGTCACAATGTAGGAGAAGGCGTCCCGGCGCAGGCCCTCCTCGATCCGCGCCGCCGTGGCGCCAGCGCGTTCGCGGATGAAGTCGCCCGCGGCGGTGCGGCAGACCAGGAAGATGAGGGTTGCGCCGACGGTGCAGCTGATCGCCGCCGCCGCCCCGCCGAGCCAGGCCCCGAACAACAGGCCGCCGGTCAGGGTCATCACCAGCGCCACGGGCAGGGACAGGGCGACAACGGCTGTATAGACTCCCACATAGGCGGCGAGGCTCAGCCAGGGATGGGCGTGGACGGCGGCCTCCAGCACCTCGCGGCGGCGGGCGAGTTCGTGCAGCGACAGATCCCGGGTCAGGCCACTGGCGAAGGCGGCGATCACGGCCGCCGCGATCAGCGCCGCCGGACCGAACCGCCGGACCAGGCGCCAGGCGGTCATGTCGCCGCCGCCGCCTCGGCGATGCTGGTGAAGCCGTCCGCGCGCAGGCGGCGCGACAGGTCGTGCTTGATACGGACCACCAGGCCGGGGCCTTGATAGATCATCGCCGTGTAGAGCTGCACGGCGCTCGCCCCGGCTCTGATCTTGGCGTAGGCGTCCGCGCCCGAGGCGATCCCGCCCACGCCGATCAGGGCGATCCGCCCCCGCGCGGCCTGGCGGAACAGGCCGAGCACCCGGGTCGACAGGTCCATCAGCGGGGCGCCCGACAGGCCGCCGGTCTCCATCGCGTGGGGCGAGAGCAGGCGGGCGGGACGCGAGAGCGTGGTGTTGCCGACGATCAGGGCGTCCAGGCCGTGGGCGATGGCCGCCTCGGTGATCTGCTCGATCTCGACCAGCTTCAGGTCCGGCGCGACCTTCAGGAACACCGGGCGCCGGCCGCCTTGCTTCTCAAGCCCGCGCCGAGTCTCGGCGATCCGGCCCAGCAGCTCCTGCAGCGCATCGCCCGCCTGCAGGTCGCGCAGGCCCGGCGTGTTGGGCGAGGAGATGTTGGCGGTGAAATAGTCGGCCAGGGGCCACAGGCGGGTGAGGCCGGTGACATAGTCGCCGATGCGGTCGGCGGCGTCCTTGTTGGCGCCGATGTTGGCGCCCACCACCCCCTGCCTTGGCCGCGCGGCCAGGCGGGCGGCATAGGGCTCCAGGCCGCCGTTATTGAACCCCAGCCGGTTGATCACACCCCTGTCTTCCGTGAGCCGGAACAGCCGCGGCGTGGGATTGCCGGGCTGGGGCAGGGGGGTGACGGTGCCGCACTCGACGAAGCCGAAGCCGGCGGCCAGCATGGCGTCCGCGGTCTCGGCGTTCTTGTCGAAGCCGGCGGCCAGGCCGATGGCGTTGGGCAGGCGAAGGCCGGCGAGGTCCACGGCCAGGTCCGGCGTCGGCGTCCGTGGCGCCTTGGGGCCGAGGCCGGCCTTGAGCGCGGCGATGGTCAGCCGGTGCGCCATTTCCGGGTCCAGCCGCCGCAGCGCCCGGGTCGCCACGCCGTGCATCAGGCTCATGGCGCCAGCTCGCCTACGTCCGGCGCGCCGTCCGGTCCCAGAGCCAGCGGCCGCGTCGACACCGCCGCTGCGGTCGGCAGGAGGCCATAAAGATGCGGGAACAGATCGCCGCCCCGCGACGGCTCCCAGCGCAGGGCGGCGCCCAGGGTCTCGGCCTCCACTGCGACCAGCAGCAGGCCCGCGTGGCCGCTGAAATGGCGCCGGGCGGTCTCGGCCGCCTGGGCGGCGGTGGAGAAATGGATGAAGCCGTCGGCCAGATCGACCGCCGAGCCCCTGAACACGCCCTCCTCCAGGGCCGCGTCCCAGGCCGCATGGTCGAGCAGCTTGTAGATCAGGCTCACAGCGCCCCGCCGCCGTGGTCGCGCGGGACCATCACTCGCTCCAGTGACCAGCCGCCGGGTTCGGACCAGGAAAACACCGCCGCGCCGGAGGTGGGAAAGGAGTCCAATACGCCGGTATCGTCCAGCGCGGCGGCGCCGGCGCTGGCTATCGCCAGCTCATGCAAGCCGGGATTGTGGCCAATGATCATCAGGCAGTCAGCGGTGGTGCTTGAGGCGTCCACCGCATGGGCCAGATGGTCGCTCGAGGCCAGGTACAGGCCGCGGGAGAACTCCACCTTCGCGTCAGGAAACGCCGGCGCGACCTCTTCCCAGGTTTCACAGGTACGGCGCGCGGACGAGACCAGCACCAGATCCGGCGCGAAGCCGGCCTCGGCAAGCACGCGCCCCATCAGGGCGGCGTCGCGCCGGCCCCGATCCGTCAGCCCCCGCTCCAGATCCCCGCCCGTGCCCGAGACCGAGTCGGCCTTGCCATGGCGCAGCAGAATCAGCCGTTGCATTCCATCTCCCGGCGATGTCCCCGAACCCGTCTTGTGCCTGAACGCGGGCCGGGAAGGAAGCCGGCGGTTGACAGGACAGGCCCATGGCGGTCCAAGGCGCGCATGAGCCGAGATGTGGGTCCATCGCCATTAGTCGGAGCGGACGGCGGCCTGATGCGCTTCGGGCCGGACAAGCCTCTGCGGCTCGACTCTCGGGCCCGTCTGGACGGGCTGGAGGTCGCCTACCGCACCTATGGCCGGCTGAACGCGGATCGCTCCAACGCGGTTCTGGTCTGCCACGCCCTGTCCCTGGACCAGCACTGCGCTGGAGAGCACCCGATCACCGGCAAGCCCGGCTGGTGGAACAGGGCGATCGGGCCCGGCCTGCCGTTGGATCCGGCAAAGCATTTCATCATCTGCTCCAACGTCATCGGAGGCTGCGCCGGCTCAAGCGGACCGGCCTCGATCGATCCCGCGACCGGACGGGTCTATGGCCTGACCTTCCCGGTGATCACTATCGCCGACATGGTTCGCGCCCAGGCCATGCTGGTGGAGGCCCTGGGCATCGAGACCCTGTTCGCGGTGGTCGGCGGGTCGATGGGGGGTATGCAGGTCCTGCAGTGGGCGGCCGATTATCCCGAGCGGCTATTTTCCGCGGTTTGCATCGCGAGCGCCGCGCGCCACTCGGCGCAGAACATCGCCTTCCACGAGGTCGGCCGGCAGGCGATCATGGCCGACCCGGATTGGCGCGGCGGCGCCTATGCCGACCAGGGCGCCCGGCCGGAGAAGGGCCTGGCCGTGGCGCGGATGGGCGCCCACATCACCTATCTGTCGGAAGCCGCGCTGCAGCGGAAGTTCGGCCGCGAGCTTCAGCGCGACGGACTGTCCTGGGGCTTTGACGCCGACTTCCAGGTGGAGAGCTATCTGCGCCACCAGGGCGCGGCCTTCGTCGACCGGTTCGACGCCAACAGCTACCTCTACATAACCCGGGCGATGGACTATTTCGACCTGGCTCAAGCCACTGACGGCGTCTTGGCCAACACCTTCGCCAGAGCGCGGGACGTGCGGTTCTGCGTGCTCTCGTTCACGTCGGACTGGCTCTATCCAACGGCAGAGAGCCGCTCCATCGTCAAAGCGCTTAACGCTGCGACGGCGCGGGTCAGCTTCGTCGAGATCGAGAGCGACAAGGGCCACGATGCATTTTTGTTGGACGAGCCGGTGTTTCATGGCGCCCTGCGCGGGTTTCTTGAGTCCGCCGCCACGGCGAGGGGAATCTGATGGCCGCGACGACTCGCGAGGATTTCCGCGAGATCCTGCGCTTGGTGCGTCCCGGCTCGCGGGTGTTGGAGATCGGCTGCGGCGAAGGCGGATTGCTGGAGTTGCTGGCCCGCGAAAAGGACGTCGACGGCCGAGGCCTGGAGATCAGCGCCGAGGGGGTTTCCGCCTGCCTGGCGCGGGGCCTGGCGGTGGTGCAAGGGGACGCCGACGGCGACCTGGCCGATTACCCGGCGGACGCCTTCGACTACGCCATCCTGTCGCAGACCCTGCAGCAGATGCGTGACCCGCGCCAGGTGTTGACCGAGCTGCTTCGCATCGCCGAGCGGGCGATCGTCTCGGTGCCGAACTTCGGCCATTGGCGGGTGCGCTGGGCCCTGGTCACCAGCGGGCGCATGCCGGTGACCCGCGACCTGCCCGACCCGTGGTGGCGCACCGCCAACATCCACCTGTGCACCCTGCGCGACTTCACCGACCTGTGCCGGGACCTAGACGTACGGATCGAAGCCTCGGCGGCGCTCACGCGGAGCAAGCCGGCGCGGCAGATCGAGCCCTTGAGGGCGGTCGAGAACCTGCGCGCGGAGCAGGCGCTGTTCCTGCTCAGTCGGCCGGCGGCGCGGGCTTTGCCCGGGCGTTCGGCGCCGGCAACGGATGATCTGTTCGGATAGGCCTCAGCACTCCACTTGGTTCACCGCCAGGCCGCCCAGGGAGGTCTCCTTGTAGATCTCGTTCATGTCGGCGCCGGTGCGCTTCATGGTGGCGATCACCTTGTCCAGGCTGACGTGGTGCTCGCCCTCGCCCAGCAGGGCCAGGCGCGCCGCGTCGATGGCCTTGATCGCCCCCATGGCGTTGCGCTCGATGCAGGGGATCTGCACCAGGCCGCCGATGGGGTCGCAGGTGAGGCCCAGGTTGTGCTCCATGCCGATCTCGGCGGCGTTCTCGATCTGGGCGTTGGTCCCGCCCAGCGCCGCGGCCAGACCCCCGGCGGCCATGGAGCAGGCGACGCCCACCTCGCCCTGGCAGCCGACCTCGGCGCCGGAAATGGAGGCGTTGCGCTTGTAGAGCGCGCCCACCGCGCCGGCGGTGAGCAGGAAGGTGCGGCGGCCCGCCGCCGTCCCATTATAGTAGCGCTCATAGAACCTGAGCACCGCCGGGATGATGCCGGCCGCGCCATTTGTCGGCGCGGTGACCACCCGTCCCCCGGCGGCGTTCTCCTCGTTCACCGCCAGGGCCCACAGGTTGACGAAGTCCATCGGCGCCAGCGGATCGGCCTGGCCGCGCCCGGCCTTGGCGATGATCGAGGCATGGATCTGCATGGCGCGTCGCTTGACCTTCAGGCCGCCCGGCAGTTCCCCGTCGAAGCGCAGGCCCCGGTCGATGCAGGCTTCCATCGCCTCGAACAGGCTGTCCAGCCGCGCTTCGACCGCCTCGCGGGGTGCGCGGACAATCTCGTTGGCTAGCATGATTTCGGCAAAGGTAAGCCCGGCGGACTTTCCCATGGCCAGCAGGTCGGCGGCGGATTCGAAGGGATAGGGTTCGGCGACCTCGTCGGCGTCCGGCGTGTTGCGGCCCATCTCTTCTTCGTCGCGGACGAAGCCGCCGCCGACGGAGAAGTAGCTGCGTGTGGCGATTTCCGCGCCCTTGGCGTCAAACGCGGTGAAGGTCAGGGCGTTGGGATGCTGCGGCAGCCGCTCACGCCCGGCCCAGACGATGTCGCGCCCCTCATCGAAGCTGATCGTCGGGCCTTCGCCGCCCAGCGCCATGGGTCCGCCCGAACGCAACTTGACCAGCGCCGCCTCGCCTTCGTCGGGATCGAGGGTGGCCGGATCGAAGCCCATCAGGCCCAGCATCACCGCCCGGTCGGTCCCGTGGCCGCGTCCGGTGAGGGCAAGGGACGCGTAAAGCTTGACCACAACCCGGGCGACGCTGCTCAGCCGCCCGGCGGCGCGCAGCCGCTCGACGACCCGCCCCGCCGCCCGCATCGGTCCCATGGTGTGCGAACTGGACGGCCCGACGCCGGGCTTGAAGATGTCGAAAACGCTGACGGTCACGGCGCGATCATCGCCACCATTTTGCGATTGATGTCCATAGCGACCCTCGCCCCGACGCAGTAGGGGAGACGGCAGGGTGAGGGGGCTGCTTCAGCCGCCGCTCACCTCTCCGATAGAGCCTGTCACGTGGATAGGCCCCTCTCCCTGCCCTCTCCCCGCAAGCGGGGCGAGGGTTCCAAGGCGCTTCGTCGCCATGGCCCATAGCCGCACAAGCGGCGCCAACACGACGCCTTCCATGGAATGTGGCCGTTCGTCCTCCGCTTCCACGCCGAAGGTCAGGCGCTGGGGCTCTGCGGTGGGGATCAGCAGGGTGCCAAACAGCCAGTCGAACAGCGCCAGGTTGCCGCCGAGGTTGGTGTTGAAGTGGGCGGGGTCCATCGAATGGTGCAGCTGGTGGTGCGCCGGGCTCTGGATCAGCCGGCCGAGCACGCCGCGGGCGGCGATCCAGATGTGCGAATGCTGCAGATGGACCAGCAGGAACAGGAAGGCCAGGGTCAGGACGTTGGTTCCGGACAGCAGCACCGCCTGCGCCGGCGCGCCGAGCAGCCAGGTCATCGCGCCGTGGGTCGCGCCGATGAAGAGGGCCAGGCTGTTGAGGAACAGGATCGAGTCCACGGGGTGGACGCGGAAGTTGGTCAGCGGCGACAGGTGCTCGGCGGTGTGGTGCACCCGGTGGAACTCCCACAACACCGGGATCCGATGCTTCAGATAATGGTCGACCCAGTAGCCCAGCTCATAGGCGAGGAAGAGCGCCAGGGTCATCGCCACTGAGGCGCCCAGGCGCGGGACCGGCGCGGGCTTCAGGGCGCCGAACAGGTGCGCCAAGCCTTCGTGGGTGAAGACGCTGACCGCATGGGTGGACAGGATCGCCCAGCCGAACAGCACGCCGGCGGCGAAGGTGTTGAAGGCGAAAAAGCCGATGTCCGCCCGACCGCTGGGGCTGGCCAGGAACCGACGGGGCAGCAGGGCGCGGAGGATCAGGCGCAGGCTGAGGGCCCTGCCGCGCCGCCCGCGTTTGACAGCTACATAACCAACCGCGATCGCGAACGCGCAGGCCAGCGAGGCCAGGGAGATGCTGGAGCCGGGCCGCAGGAACAGGTCGCCCAACGTCTGGCCGAGCTTGGTGGGCAGGCCGCCGGCGAGCGACGAGATGGCGGCGGGATCGAACATGCGCGGCCCTTGAGTGGGCCGCCGTCATAACCTGGGTGTGGTGTTGGCTTTGTTAAGCCGCCGCCTCGGCGATCTGTTCGCTCATCCACTCCAGGCAGGCGCTCGCCACATCGTCCCAGCCGGGTTCGCCCAGCAGCCAGTGGCTCATGCCGTCGAAGACGCGGAATTCGGCCCCCAGTCGTTCAGCGGTCTGCCGCACGGTGGCCGGCGGGTGGATCATGTCGCGGGCGCCGACGGCGACCAGGGCGGGCGCCTTGATGCGATCGGCGGCGACGGAGGTGGTCATGAACGGGTCCATCCACCAGTTCAGCGTCTCCCACAGGGCGCGGCCGCTTTCGGGGGACATGCGGTCGAAGATCGCCTTGCGCGCCGCCGTATCCAACCGGTCCAGGCTGTAGAGCCGGGCGGAGGCGAAGTCGGGCTCGATCGCCTGCAGCCAGAACGGCCCCAGCGCGTGCAGGGTCATGGCCGAGGCGGCTTCTTCCAGGCTGGCGCCCGGCACGCCCCAGGGCGGGGAGGGCGCGAGCAGCACCAGGGCCCGCACGGGCGCCTGGGCCGCGGCCATCATCGCCACCAGCCCGCCCATGGAATGGCCGATCAGCACCGGCGGTTCGGGCTCGGCCTGGATCAGGGCGGCGACGTCGGCGGCGAAATCGCTCATCGACACCCCGGCCACGCCGCGCGCGCCAGGCCCATGGCCGCGCAGGTCCGGGGTCAGGCAGGCATAGCCGGCCGCTTCGAAGGGCCGGCGGAAGGCGTCGAACGCCCAGCCGCCACAAAAGCCGCCGTGCACCATGATGACGCTGGATTTAGCCATTCGGCCGCGCGCCATGCTGTTCTCCGGCAAACACCGCGAAGGCGCGGACCACTTCCTCGTACACCTTGCGCTTGAACGGCACGATCAGTTCCGGTGTCTCCTGAAGCGAAACCCAGCGCCATCCGTCGAACTCCGGCGGGTGCTGGCGGCTCAAGTCGATCTCAGCCTCCTCGCCTTCGAAGCGCAAGGCGAACCAGATCTGCTTCTGGCCGATCCAGCCTTCCTCGTGCCGCTTGGCTTCGGGCGGAAAATCGTAGGTCAGCCATTCCGTGGTGCGGCCGAGCAGGCTGACGGAACTGACGCCGGTCTCCTCGGCCAGTTCGCGGCGCGCGGCGGCGTAAAGGTCTTCGTCGCCGTCGACGCCGCCTTGCGGAAACTGCCAGCAATAGGGATCGCGAACGCCGCTGCTTCGGCGGCCGACCCAGACCCGGCCGTCGGGGTGAAACAGCACCACGCCGACGTTGGGCCGATGGCGCGACAAATCTTGCACGCGGGGAACGCCTTAAGCGACGGCGCCCCAGGCGCCCGGAATCACCGCATTAATGACCGCGAACCGGGCCCGAGGAAAGCGGCCGTCGCACTTTCAGCCGGCGCCGCAGAAGCGATTTCTGGCGGCCCTGAATCGATCATAGCCGGCCTCAAGGCGGGCCTCGAAGGCCGGATCGCCCATGGACGGGTCTCCGACCTGGCGCGCCGCCTGCAGGCGCGTGTCGATGGTCGCCAGCGGCAGGCTAGTGACAAGGCGCGCGGCCCATCGCGTAGTCTCGACGATGCTGAGGCCGTATCGCGGGGCGCGCAGGAAGGCTTTGCGGGCGGCCATGATCGCGCCGGAGGTCTCATGTTCGGAATCAAAATATTCCGCCACGCGCATGTCCGCCTTCGCCTGGGCCTCGGCGTCGTCGACGGCGACGTCCTTGAAGTTGGAATAGATATAGAGAATGGCGCTCGCGTCGGAGATGTCCTCGTTGACGTTGTTGTAGGTCACGAGCACCCGGCTTTCGGGCTGGGTTGAGGGCGCGCGATTATAGGCGTCGACCTCTTGTCTCGCCTTCCCATAGGCCAGCGGATCAAGCCCCAGCCGAAAGGAGACGTAGTGCGCGACCTCGTGCAGGGCGACCTCCACCTGGTCCGGCATGGGGCCCTGACGTTCGAACTCGGTCGTCTGGCACGGCCTCAAGCCGTCATACGGATGTTTGTCCATGTTGTTCCGGACATACCGATACTCGGCGCTAAAGGGGTTGAGGCCCCGCACCAGGATCGGCGGACCGGGCTGAAACCAGCCGTCCAATGGCGTGGGGGCGAGCGGGAACAGATCGAGCGCCGGCCCGCCCAGCCCGGCGCTCAGCAACTGATAGGAAATTGATTTCGTCAGCCTGGCCGGGTCGGTCTGGTAGAGGCTTGGCGCGCCGTAGGGGACCTTGTCCCTGGGCCCATACCAGTCCGCGCCGGCCAACGGCGCCGGCGCGGCGGTCGCGAGCAGAACCGCGACATAGGGCGCTATGATCCCAAACCGTTCCAAAGCCCGCCTGATCGAATGCTAAGCTGGTCCTTAACCTTAGCGTCCAATCGGCTGTGTTGAACCCGGAGCACGCTGACAGGCGAGTACAGTCCCCTCGCAGATGGGGTTGGCGCAAGCCTCAGGGCGATCTGTGCGATTCCGTGGCGCCGAGACCGCCCTAGCGGCGCATCGTCAAGGCCGACGCTGGGGCAAGCTGATAGCCGCGCGAGGGAAGGGCCGCGACCCAGCGGGTGACTTCTTCAAGCGTGACCGGATAGGCGAAGCCGGAGCCCAGCGCCTGGCCGTTCTGCAGCGCCGAGACCTCCAGGCCCAGAAGCTGGTTGTCGATGGCGTCGCTGGCCAGCTGGTCGTCGATCACCCGGTCGGCCGAGGCGCGCGGCGCGCCGCCGCCGCCGGTCCGCGCCGCCGAGCCATCGTCGATGAAGGCCAGCCCGTGCTGGCGCACGCCCAGCATCAGGGTCGCCATGGCCTTCTCGTTGGTGACGTATTTGGAGCCGAGATAGTTGGTCAGGCCGAAATAGCCGACCGCGCGGGACATCAGCCAGTCCAGCTTGCCCAGGTTCTCCTTCGGCTGCGCGCCCGTCAAAAGCGTGTAGGGGCCGGGGTCGTTGTCGGGGTAGTCCGCCGGCTCCATCGGCGTTTCCAGCAAGACCTCGTGGCCGTTCTGCCGCGCCAGGTCGATCCAGCCCTGCAGGCCGTCGGCATAGGGCACGAAGGACAGGGTGATGTCGGCCGGCAGTTGCTCGATCGCCTGACGCGTCGCCTTGGCGTTCAGGCCGAGGCCGCCGATGACCAGGGCGATCTTGGGCTTGCCATTGGAATGGAACGGCCGGGCGTAGATGTCGGCGGGCGTGCGCCCGTCCGAGGCGATGGCCGGCAGCAGCGCGCCGCCCGGTCCGGGCGAGGTGAAGCCGGCGATCGGGGCCGGCGGCAAGGCCTGGCCGGAGTGGTCGACGGGAGCGGGCGGCGCCGGCGCGCCGGGGAAGCTGATCACCGCCTGGCCCTGGATCGGCGCGGTGTCGGCGGCGCCCGAAGTCAGCTGCAGATCCGTGACGCTGACCGGGGCCGCGCCCATGGTGTCGGGCGCCAGCGCCTCTTTCCATCCCGGCGGCGGCGCCGCGCCCGGCTGGGTCACCGGCATGCGCACGATGGGATCGCCAGCGTGGGGATCGCCGGCCGCCAGCAGCACGCCCGCGCCGGCCAGCACGAACAGCAGCGCCGCGCCGCCGACGCTGAGCACCGGATTGCGCATGGCTGCAGCCATGAAGGCGCTCGCCCCGCCCGGCGAGGCCGAGGCGGTCACACCTGCATAGGCGAGAGGCTTCTTGGAGAACATGCGACGCGGGCCCGGGACTGCACCGGAAGCTCACAGATCATGGTTAACAAAGGGGAAATTGGGGAATTGGGTAGCAAACAAACCAAGTCCCCAAACCAAGGGGTTAGCTGCCGAACTGCCTTCGGAATGACAGAGGCCGCCAGGGCGAATCAAGCCGACCCTGGCGGCGGCCTGACCTCACGTCGCGCCGCAAGGGCGCCGATCCGTTGATTTGCCAGGGACGACGTTTTCATCGTCGACCTCCGCCGACTAGATCCTTCAAGGTCAGACCGCCCGGCCCTTGCTGGCCATGCGCAATCTTTCCACGGCGAGGCGGGCCTTGGCGCGGTTGAATCCGGTTTCCACCGGGGCCAGGCGAGCGATCGGCTTGCCGCGACGGGTGATGACGACCACGCAGCCGCCATCAACCTCATCCAGCAGAGCGGAGAGGTGGTTCTTCGCTTCAAACACGCCGACGGTGCGCATCGCCTAAGTCCTCACGGCCGGCTATCGAGCTGGCTTCGGCGTTTGACCGGCCATTTTCCAGCGCATCTTTCAGCTCCGCCGCGATGGCGTTTGCCGCATGGCGTCCCTACCTTGAAGCGACAGGCGCGGGGTCGCATCCATGCACCGGCCAGTTCAGCCTCGGAGACGCGCCATGACAGACATCACCACCGCCGGGACCTATGCCCTTGGCGACCGCACCGTGAACCGGATGGGCTATGGCGCGATGCAGCTCGCCGGGCCTGGCGTGTTCGGGCCGCCCAAGGATCACGCGGAGGCGCTGGCGGTGCTGCGCCAGGCGCTGGCCAACGGGGTCAACCACATCGACACCAGCGACTACTACGGCCCGTACGTCACCAACAAGCTGATCAAGGAGGCGCTGCACCCCTATCCCGAAGCCCTGGTGATCGTGACCAAGCTCGGCGCGGTGCGGGGCGATGACGGCTCCTGGAATCCCGCTCAGACGCCCGCCGACCTGGAGCGCGGCGTCCACGACAATCTGCGCAATCTGGGACTCGACGCGATTGAGGTGGTCAATATGCGGGTGATGGGCGCGCTTCATTCGCCCACCGAAGCCTCGATCGAGCCTCAGTTCACCGCCCTGGCGAAACTGCGGGAGCAGGGCCTGATCCGTCACCTGGGCCTGAGCAACGTCACCTCGACCCAGGTCGCCCAGGCGCGGAGCATCGCCCCGGTGGTCTGCGTGCAGAACATGTACAACCTCGCCAATCGGGCCGACGATGCGCTGATCGACGAGCTGGCGGGCGAAGGGATCGCCTACGTGCCCTTCTTCCCGCTGGGCGGCTTCGCGCCGCTGCAGTCCGAGGCGCTGTCGGAGGTGGCGAGCGGGCTGGGCGCGACGCCGATGCAGGTCGCCCTGGCCTGGCTGCTGCAGCGGTCGCCCAACATCCTGCTGATCCCCGGCACGTCGTCGCGCGTCCACCTGAGCGAGAACCTGGCCGCGGCCGAACTCAAACTGCCGGAAGCGGCGCTGGCGACGCTGGATGGGATTGGGAAGGCGTAGCGCTGGGCAAACCACGAAGGCTGTCGTTTAGACGCCGAGGCGCAAAGGACGCCTAAGCCCGCGCTCCAATCAGTCGGACCGCGCTCAGGCCCTATCGCGCGACGCGCCCCTTTGCGTTCTTCGCGCCTTGGCGTTTTAATACGAAGACACGTTCCCAGCCAGCGCGACTAGATTTCGGTCTTGGTGATCCGGCCGGTGGGCGGGCGGCGATCGGCGTCGCCGGACCATTCCGCCCCTAGATAGGAGGATCGCGCCTTGTCCAGGGTCTCGGGACCTCCGCGCAGGCCGCGTTTGGAGACGCCCTGGCCGATCAGCTGGGCGGTGAATTCGGAAACCTGATCGAGGCCGGCCTTACTTGAGGCGACGGTGTTTGAGCCCGCGCCGGCGCCGGTGATGACGGCCGGCAACTGGACCCGCGCCTCACCTTCGGCGCGCCGGTCCAGAGCGCCGTCACGACGGATATTGCGGCGGCGGGAGGGGGAGCGCGGAGGCGGCGTGTCGGATTCGGACATGGTCGTAACTGGGGAGCGTATCGGGGCCTTGGATCGAGCGGCCTGAAGTCTACGCCAACGAGGTTAAGAACGCGTGCGCGATCCTACTCCTTGGCCGCCAGCTTGGCGATCTGAGCCTGCATTTCTTCCATCCGCTGCTTCAGCTCGTCCAACGAGGTGTCGGCGGCCTTGGCCGGCTCGGCGGCGGGGGCGGAAGACGCGGCGTCCTCGGGCCGGACGAAGGCGAAGGGGGTGAACATCTTCATCGCCCGGTCGAACAGAACCAGGTTCTGCTTCACCTGCTCCTCCAGGAACCCCATGCCGGGCGTCGAGCCCATGGCGCCGGCGATCTGGCCGCGCAGGCGCTCCTGCTGCTGGGTGAAGCCGTTGAGCGACATCTCCAGATAGCTGGGAACGAAGGCCTGCATGGAATCGCCATAGAAGCGGATCAACTGGCGCAGGAACTGGATCGGCAGCAGATTCTGAGTGCCGCGGTTCTCCTCGTCGAAGATGATCTGGGTCAGGACCGATCGGGTGATGTCTTCGTTGGTCTTGGCGTCATAGACCACGAAATCGACACCTTCCTTGACCATTTCGGAGAGGTGTTCGAGCGTGACGTAGGCGCTGGAGCGGGTGTTGTAGAGCCGCCGGTTGGCGTACTTCTTGATCACGACCTTGTCGCCATTGCCCGCGGCGCCGGTCTGTTCAGTCTCCGACATTCTGCCCCTCAGGTTTCCTCGCCAGCGCGCAAGGCTTATGGTTACGCCGCACTGCAGTATCGCGGATGCGGCGCCGATGCGCCAGTCGTCGTTTTGACATATGAATTTCACGCCATATCTGAGGCTTGGCGCGTGACGAACGCGCCCGTGTGGCGCAAAAGGTTGCGCCGACAAGACCCCCCGGAGGAGACCCACCATGAGCAAGATCGCCATCGTATCCGCCGCCCGCACCCCGGTGGGCTCCTTCAACGGCGCCCTGTCCAGCCTGCCCGCTCACGAGCTTGGCCGGATCGCCATCGTCGCGGCGATCGAGCGCGCCGGCATCAAGCCGGCGGATGTCGACGAAGTGGTGATGGGCCAGGTGCTGCAGGCCGCCGCTGGCCAGGGCCCCGCCCGCCAGGCCTCGGTCAACGCCGGCATCCCGGTGGAAAGCCCGGCCTGGAGCCTGAACCAGCTGTGCGGCTCGGGCCTGCGCGCGGTGGCCCTGGGCGCCCAGCAAATTCTGCAAGGCGACGCGGACATCGTCATCGCGGGCGGCCAGGAAAGCATGAGCCAGTCGCCGCACGCCGCCAATGTTCGCAACGGCCACAAGATGGGCGACCTTTCCTTCACCGACACCATGATCAAGGACGGCCTGTGGGACGCCTTCCACGGCTACCACATGGGCCAGACGGCGGAGAACATCGCCGCCCGCTGGCAGATCACCCGCGAGGACCAGGACCGGTTCGCCGTCGCCTCGCAGAACAAGGCGGAAGCCGCGCAGACCTCCGGCCGTTTCGACGCCGAGATCGCGCCGGTGACGATCAAGGGCCGCAAGGGCGATGTGATCGTCTCCAAGGACGAATACATCCGCCTCGGCGCGACCTATGAGAGCGTCGCTGGTCTGAAACCCGCCTTCACCAAGGACGGCACCGTCACCGCCGCCAATGCCTCCGGGCTCAACGATGGCGCCGCGGCCCTGGTGCTGATGAGCGAGGACGAGGCCAAGCGCCGGGGCCTGAAGCCGCTGGCGCTGATCGCCTCCTGGGCCCACGCCGGCGTCGAGCCGGAGATCATGGGCACCGGACCGATCCCGGCCACCCGCAAGGCGCTGGAAAAGGCCGGGTGGAAAATCTCCGACCTGGACCTGATCGAGTCCAACGAGGCCTTCGCCGCCCAGTCGCTCAGCGTCGTCCGCGAGCTGGGCCTCGATGTCTCCAAGGTCAACGTCAACGGGGGCGCCATCGCCATCGGCCACCCCATCGGGGCGTCCGGCGCGCGCATCCTGACCACCCTGCTCTACGAGATGGAAAAGCGCGACGCCAAGAAGGGCCTGGCCACCCTTTGCGTCGGTGGCGGCATGGGCGTGGCCATGTGCGTGGAGCGGGCTTAGGGACTTCGAACTTCCGTCATTGATCCAAACGTCGGGCAGGACTTGGCCAGATCTAAATCGATCACAGCAAGCGAGCTCTTAGCTCAGCTTCATGCTGACCCAGAATGGGTTCGCAAGAACGAGGAGAGAGACGCGGAACGGCGCACTGCTGCTGCAGCATTCAGGGCTGAAGAGCGACCGATCATCGTCGACATTCTAAGATCGGGGCTGTCGATCGACTCCCTATCGGACCTAATCAATTCCAGTGCGAGCTATCCAGAAGCCGTACCGGTTCTGCTGGACCATCTACAACGTCGTTATAGCCCGAGGATTCGCGAGGCCATCATTCGCGCTTTGACCGTCAGGGAAGCAAGGGGACAGGCTGGGCCTGTTCTCCTCAACGCGTTGGCATCCGAAGATGAGCACGATATGCGGTGGGTGCTCGCCAACGCGCTCACCGTCGCGGCGGATCGAGGCGACGCCGAAGCAATTGCAGGCCTGGTTGATAACCCTCGCTACGAGGACGTGCGCGAACGGCTGTCCAAAGCGCTCAAAAGAGCTACTCCGAGAACCCGCGGCGCAGGGCACTAAGCAGCCCGCCAAACCTTGATCCGGCTTCGCTTGTCCCTTCTCCGGATTTCGGGCCTTATACTGAACGGCGCTCAATGAAGAAGCGCCATCAGCATAGGGTGGAGACGGCATGGCCCGAGTTGCAATGGTCACCGGCGGCACGCGTGGCATCGGCCTCGCCATCGTCGAGCGGCTGAAGGCCGACGGCTTCAAGGTCGCGGCCGGCTATGCGGGCAACGAAGAGGCGGCGCGGGACTGCGCCAAGAACCTCGGGGTGATGATCGTCAAGGGCAACGTCGGCGAATTCGCCGACTGTGAGGCCGCGGTGAAACAGGTGGAGGCGGAGCTCGGCCCCATCGACGTGCTGGTCAACAACGCCGGCATCACCCGCGACGCCATGCTGCACAAGATGACCCCGGCGCAGTGGAACGAAGTGATCTTCGTCAACCTCGCCTCCATCTTCAACATGAGCCGGCAGGTGATCGACGGCATGCGCGAGCGCAATTACGGCCGGATCATCAACGTCTCCTCCATCAACGGCCAGAAGGGTCAGATGGGCCAGACTAACTACTCCGCCGCCAAGGCGGGCGTGATCGGCTTCACCAAGGCCCTGGCGCAGGAAACCGCCCGCAAGGGCATCACCGTCAACGCCGTCTCCCCCGGCTACATCGACACCGAGATGGTGCAGGCCGTGGCGCCGGAGGTGATGAAGTCCATCATCGCCGGCATTCCGGTGGGCCGTCTGGGAACCGCCGCCGAAATCGCCGCCTGCGTCGCCTTTCTGGCCCGCGAGGACGCCGGGTTCGTCACCGGGGCGACCCTGACCGTGAACGGCGGCCAGTACATGGCCGCCTGAGGCGGCCTAGTGTGCCGGGTCTGAAGTTCGCCTGTGGAAGGGATCAGGCGCGGTGCGAACTTCAGACCCAAAAAGCACGCTAGAATTCAAACATTTCCAGTGTGGCTGATGATTCAGAAATCCGCTCGACGCTTGCCATCATCTACGAGCGAATTTCTGAATCGCCACACCAGCGGCTTGTCGGCGCCGCTTTCGTGTTGCCTTGGCCGTGTCCAAAAAGCGCCCCACTCCTAGCGCATCCGCTGTGGCATGAGACGATCCAGCCCGCTCGGCCTGCTTGTCGTCTGCGGATTGGCCGCGGCGTGCATCACCACGGAGGCGAAGGCCAGGCCCCCGAGCCTGGGCCAGCTCCTTGAGGGCATGCATCACCGGCCCGAGCAGGTCGAACAGCCCGCGCCGCCGGTGGCCGTATACGCCCCGGACAGCGGCGAAGCCTTCGTGTTCGACCGCGCCGCCTCGCCGCCGCTGATGCGGTTTGAGTCCAGCCAGGAGATCTGGGTGCTGCAGCCGGAGCCCGGCCCGCGCGGCGACACCATCTACAAGAACGATCTCGGCGAGCCGATGCTGCGGGCGACCCGGCTGGGCGGCCTGACCCTGTTCACCATGGACAGCCCCGGCGGCATGGCGGTCGCCTTGCAGGGCGAGGCCGCGCCCATTCGCCCGCCGGCCATCCTGTCGCCGGCCGCGCTGCTGCAGCGCCTCGCCCAGGCCAGCGCCCACACGTCCCGCGCGCTGCAGCGGCTGGTGGTGTTCGACGCCCCGGACGTGACGCCGGAGTCCGCCTATCTGGTCGCCGACGCCGCGATGGTGACTGCCGAAGCGGTCGCCGGGTTGGACAAGAAGGCGCGGGAAGGCCTCAAGCTCACCCGCGTGGTGCTTGAGCCCGGCCATGCGCCGGCCGCCAAATACGTCGGCGGCGTCCTGCAGATCACCGTCGCCCCCGCCCGCGGCGTCGCCGGCCGGCCGTCCTCGCGACGGATCGACGTGGTGATGAACCGGTAGGGTTGGCGCGCGCTCCTCACCCCTTGAACACGTCCTTCGCCGCCCGGACCTCGGCGAAGCGCCTGGCGCTGCCGGCCAGCAGGAAGGGATTAGTCGCCTTCTCGCGGGCGATGGTGGTCGGCACCGTGGGCTCGCCGCGCTCACGGGCCGCAAACACCTCCGCCGCGCGGGCCTTCAGCGCGGGGCCGGCATCCACCGACAGGGCGAAGCGGGCGTTGGAGGCGGTGTATTCGTGCGCGCAATAGACCGCCGTGTCGTCCGGCAGGGCGGCCAGACGCGACAGGCTGGCCCACATCTGCTCGGCCGTACCCTCGAACAGCCGCCCGCATCCCAGCGCGAACAGGGTGTCGCCGACGAAGGCGATCTGGTCGGCCTCGTCGAAATAGGTGATGTGGCCCAGCGTGTGGCCGCCGGTGTCGATGACCCGGAGCTTGGTTTCACCCAGCTCGACGATGTCGCCGTCGCCCACCTTGCGGTCCACCGGCGAGATGCGTTCGACCTCAGGGGGGCCGACGATCATGGCCCCGGTCGCCGCCTTGATCTCGGCGTTGCCGCCGGCGTGGTCGGGGTGCCAGTGGGTGTTGAGGATCAGGTCCAGCGACCAGCCCAATGCCTCCAACTCCTTCAGGATCACCCCGGCGTCCGGCGTGTCGATGCAGGCGGTTTTGCCGGTCGCCTCGTCGCGCGCAAGGAAGCCGTAATTGTCGGAGAGACAGGGGAATTGGCGAACGATCAGTGGCATGGCGGTCTCCGATTTCAGTCCTGGCTCTGGGCGGCGTAAACTGCGCGCGTCCTCAACCTAACGCATTGGCAGATCATGCGCCGCGACGTTCTGGAACTTCGGGAATTTTACGCAAGCCCCCTAGGCCGCGCCGCGCGCTCGGTGATCAGCCGGCGCATCGATGAGGCGTGGGATGGGGCGGGGGCGATGGACGTGCTCGGCCTGGGCTACGCGACTCCCTATCTGGGCGGCTTTCGCGCCGGCGCCCGGCGCGTGATCGCCGCCATGCCCGCCGCTCAGGGGGTCGAGGTCTGGCCGGGAGACGCCCGGGTCGCCTCCCTGTTGGTCAATGAGCGGTCGCTGCCGTTTCCCAACGCCATGTTCGACCGCATCCTGGTGATTCACGCCCTGGAGGAAGCGGACGATCCGCTCGCCGTTCTGCGGGAAGTCTGGCGCGTCCTGGCGCCGTCGGGCCGGGTGATCCTGGCTGCGGCCAACCGTCGCGGGATCTGGTCCAACGTGGAGCAGACCCCTTTCGGCCACGGCCAGCCCTTCACCCGCCGGCAACTGGAATCCCTGGTGCGCGAGGCGGAGCTGGAACCGGTCGCCTGGTCGCGCGCTCTGTTCGCGCCGCCTTTGCAGTGGACCGCCCCCTGGGTCGACGGATTTGAACAGATCGGCGCACGCCTCTGGCCCGGCTTTTCAGGCCTGATCCTGCTGGAGGCGGTCAAGCAGACCTTTGCCGCCAAGCCCAAGGGCCGGCGCATGCCGGTGCGGGTGTTCGTTCCCGGGGCGCTGCAGCCGATCTCCAACATTCGGTCCAAGAAGATCGCCGCAGATCAACAAAAGCCAACATTTACGCCGTAAATGACCACATTTACACTGTAAACATATTGCATTGCGGCCTGATGAGCCTATCTGTTCTTCACAAACAATAAGGAGGAACACGCCATGAAATTGATCACAGCCGTTGTGAAACCCAGCCGCCTCGACGCTGTCGTCGAAGCCGCGACCGAAGCTGGCGCTTCGGGCCTGACCGTCACCGAAGTCCGCGGCTATGGCCGCCAGAAGGGCAAGACCGAGGTCTATCGGGGCGCGGAATACGAAGTGAAGCTGTTGCCGAAGGTGAAGGTGGAGATCGCGGTCTCGAACGACCTGGTCTCCAAGGTGGTGGAAGCCATCGTCCAGGCCGCCAACACCGGCAAGATCGGCGACGGCAAGGTCTTCGTCAGCGACCTTGAATCGGCCCTGCGCATCCGCACCGGCGAACGCGACGCCATGGCGATCGCCGGCTGATTCCCGCGTCAGGCGTAATTCGCCGCTCTCCGCGGCGAAAAGCGCCTCAGTTCCGTGCCTTAGGGCGCGATGGCCGGTGAAATCCGCTTCCCCTCACGGCCCTCGCGCTCTAAGGACACGCTTGCCTCGCGCGGCGAGGTGAAACAGTGTCGACATGAAGCTGACATTTTCCCGGTCGAAAGAGTGCTCGGCCTGCGCAGCTTGTGTATGAGTACGTCGGTGTCGCCGAGGGGATTGGCTTTATGAAACACGTTTGGGTCGCCGCCGCCGTGGCGCCGCTCGCGTTCGCCGCCACGCTTGCTCACGCCCAGACGACGGTAGGCGGCGGCTCAAGTACGCCGCTTGTGACCTCCACCGCCGGCGACGTGACGATCAACGGCAACGGGTCCATCACCCTGCCATCGACCTCCACGGCGCCCGTGGCCGCTGTGACGGTCAACAGCAGCAACACTGTCAGCAATGTAGGGGCGATCTCGTCGACGAAACCGAGCCCGTTGAGCGTCAGCCCAACCGCGAACCCCGCTTCGTATGTGGCCGGCATCATCGTAACGCCGCCCGCCGGCGGCATCACCAGTGAGATCCAAAACAGCGGCACCATCACCGTCACCGAGACCGACACCTCCTCCGCCTCCAAGTCCGCCGGCGGAACCGGCCTCGTCGACAGCGAAAACGGCGTATTGGGCGAGTTCGCCTCCGGCTCGAACCGGTACGGCATCCTGGTGAACGGACCGGGGACCCTCACCGGCATCCCCGACGCCACCAACAACCTCGCCAACCCCACGGGTCCGACCGCGATCTATAGCGGCGGGACGATCACCGTGATCGGCGAGAATTCCGCCGGCATCGCCGTCCTGACCAGCGTGACGGGCGACATGGTCGTCAACGGCTCGATTTCAATCACCGGCGGCAACCTGGGGACCTCAGACGTCAGCTACGGCATCCTGACGACGGCCAATATCAACGGCAACATCAACCTCGGCGGAACGGTCACCGCCACCGGCGGCAATGCAACCGCCGTCGACATCCAGAATGGGGCGACCGGCGCGATCACTGTCGCCGGGACGCTCACGAGCACCGGCTACCGCTATACGACGCCGCGGACGACCTACGCCATCAGCACGATCGCGCTTATCCAGGCAGACCCCGGCCAAATGATGCAGGGCGGCCCAGCGCTTTCGGTCGGCGGGGTCGTGGGCGGCGGGCTCAACATCGCCGCGGCCGTCGCGGCGACCAGCACGGTCGCGGCGACCAGCGGCGCGTCTATCACATCCTACGGCGACGCGCCTGGATTGTTGGTCGGCAACGCGACCAACGCCACCACCCTTGGAGCGGTGGCCAGCGACACCTCGGGCCACGGGCTGGTCATCGGCGGATCGGTCAGCGGCCAGGGCGTCTATGACAACGTCAACTCGACCGGCGTCCAGATTGGCGGGGCCTACTACGTCAACCAAGGCACGACCACGGTCGTCGCGACATCGGCTCCTGTCACCATCAACGGCGGGATCAATGTCACCGGGTCAATTAGCGCATCGTCCTATGGCAATGTGCTCACCGCGGCCGGCGAACCCGGCGACGCCATCACGTCGACGAGCTCAGGCTACAGCATCGGCGGGGCTCAGACAGGCAGCGCCACCGGCCTGGACATCGGCAGCACCGCGACCGTCCCGAAGATTGACGTCACTGGGACCGTGTCGGCCAGTTCGCTGACAAACCAGACCTCCAACCTGGCCAACGTCACCGCGATCCAGATCGATGCCGGCGCGACGCGCGGGATCGCCATCACCAACAACGGCACCATCGCCGCCTCGATCGGCGCCACCGACATTCTCAGCAGCAACAATGTCGAAGTCGCCCAGGGCGGCACGACGGGGACGGCCACCGCCATCCTCGACAACGCCGGCGCGATCACCTCGATCACCAACACCAACACCATCACGGCGGCGTTCACGACGGCCAACACCACCGATGTCGTGACCGGTAACGCCGTGGCCATCAACCTCGCCGCCAACACCGCGGGCGTTACGGTCACGCAGAACCAGGGCTTCGTCAGCACCACCAGCTCCACCGGGGTTGTTACGACCACCGCGACCGCGCCCGCCATCACCGGCAATGTGATCTTCGGCTCCGGCGCGGCGAGCCTGAACCTGTCCGCAGGCACCCTGACGGGCGACACCTTCTACGGATCGTCGACGGCCAACAGCTTGACGTTGACCGACGGCTCAACCGCGGTCACCGCGCCGATCATGGAAGGCGGCCTGACGGTGGCCAGCGGCGGCCAACTGGCCGTAAGCGTCACCGGCGCCACCCTCGACATGACCAAGGACACCGGCCAGATCATCACGCCGACGTTGCACGTCGGCGCGGGCGGCGAGGTCATCTTCGCGGCGGACCCCAGCGGTACGGAGCCGTTGCTGAACGGCCAGTTCAACGTCGCCACCAATCCCGGATCATTGACCGTCACCAGCGGCGCCAAGGTCGGCCTGAACCTGCTGTCGGCGATCCCGGGCTCCTTTCTCAGCAACCCCGACCACTTCGTCGTCATCTTGGCCAACGCGGCTGACGCGTCCCAGCTCAGCAACTTCACCATTGGCTCGACGCCCTACCTCTACCACGTCAGCATCGACACCACCTACCAGGCCGACGCTCTGACCCTGGACGTCACCCGCGCCACCGCCCAGCAGCTGAACCTGAACGGCAACGAGGCGGCGGCCTACAACGCCATCTACAACGCCTTCATCACCGATCCGGGCGTCGAAGCCGACATGCTCAGCAAGACCACCCAAACGACCTTCAAGAAGTTCTACGATCAGTTCCTTCCAGATTTCGCCGGCGGCCCGTTCGAGAGCCTGGCCATCGGCCAGCGCGCGATCATCCGCGAGCAGGAGACCGATCCGCTAAAGTTGGAAACCGACCAGACCCGCGGCTGGGTGCAGGAAATTGGCTTTCTCACCCATCAGGGCGACGCCGACAGCGCCGGCTATAACGCTGGCGGCTTCGGCGTGGCGGCGGGCGTGGAAAAAGCCAACGGCAACGGCGTCGTCGGGATGTCCGGCGCCTTCCTGACCACCGAGGTGGCCGATACCGGCCAGGACTCCTATGGTCAGATGGCCGGTTCGCTGCTGGAAGCCGGCGTCTACTGGCGCTCGAACAGCAGCGGCATCAACGCCAACGCCAGCCTGGATGGCGGCTACACCTTCCTCAGCAGCCAGCGCCAGATCCTGGACACCGGACCAAATCCTGAATCGACGTCCAACCCGGACGTTCCGACCACCACCGCGACCTTGCAGCGCGTCGCTTCCGCCAATTGGGGCGGCGCCCTGATCTCTGGCCAGTTCGGCCTGAACGCGCCGATCGAGTTCAACCGCTTCTACCTGCGGCCCGAAGTCTCCGCCGACTACATCGCCTTGTTCGAGGAAGGCTATACCGAGCATGGCGGCGGCTCGGCGTTTGACCTGACCGTCGCGCCGCGCACCAGCCAGCAGGCGTCGGCCCAGGTCGACATGGTGTTCGGCGCCACGTTCGGCGACTCGATCAAGTACCGGCCGGAGCTGATGCTCGGCTGGCGGGGCGTGGTCTACGGCGGTCCGGGGGATACGACCGCCCACTTCTCCAGCGGCGATACCAACTTCACCCTGACCCCAGACTTCCAGGACAAGGGCGGCGTGTTGGCTCGCCTCGGCCTGCGCGCGGGCGGGCCATTCGCCGACTTCACCGCCGACGCCGGCGGCGAGTGGCACGGCAGTTTCGACAGCTACGACGCCCGCGCCCTGGCGCGGTTCCTGTTCTAACGCCAGGGGCTGCTCGTCAACGTAAGGGCGTCGACGCCGCGATCCCTCAAGACAGCTTCTCGGCCCACGCCCGATAGCGTGCGTGCGACTCGTCCGCGCTGGTCCTGGGCTCGACCGCGCCCTCATAGGTCGCGCGGGTCTCCAGCGCCGCCTCATCCAGCAATCCTACCCCAAGGCCCGCGGCCATGGCGGCGCCAAAGGCGGTGGCTTCCCGCACCGTGTGGCGGCGGACGGGGCGGCTGAGCGCGTCGGCCAGCGCCTGCAGGAAGACCGGCGAGGCGGTCAGGCCGCCGTCGACACCCAGGGCTGAGTCTACGCCGATCAGCGGGCGCATGGCCTCGGCGATTTCGCGGGCGCGGAAGGCGACGCCATCGACGGCGGCGCGGGCGAGGTGGCCGGCGGTGACGCCGGGATGCAGCCCCGCGATCAGGCCGGCGGCGTCCATGTTGGCGTGCGGCGCGCCGAGGCCCTGCAGCGAGGGCCGGAACGCCGCGCCGGCCGCATCCGGGGTCGCCTCGGCCGCCGCAAGCAACGCGCCGGTGGACGGGAACAGGCCCAGCCCTTGCGCGACCCAGTCGATCGCCGCGCCGGCGGTGATGATCATGCCCTCGACGCAGAAGAAGGCCTTGCCGCCGATCCCGGCCAGGGCTTCCGGCGGCAGGGTCGGCATCGGCGAGGCGGGGGTCTGTCCGGTCGAGGCGATGATCACGCCCGAGGTGCCGAAGGTCGCTTTCCAGGTCCCGGCCTGAACGCCGCCGTGGGCGAAAAAGCCGGCCTGCTGGTCGCCGATCAGGGCGGTGATCGGGGTCGCCGCGCCGAAGACGGACGAGTCGCAGACCGCCATCGGGCCGATGGTGTCGACGATGGTTGGGAACATCGCCTCGGTCAGACCCTGCCACGCCAGGATCGGCGTGTTCCAGCCGCCGGCAAAGTTGTAATAGCCGCTCAGCCAGGCGTTGGAGAGGTCGGTGACATGGGCGCCGCCGCCCGAGAGCCGCCAGACCAGGAAGCTCTCCATGCCGCCCCACAGCCAGTCGCCGGGACCGGCGGCGGCCAGCGCGGCTTCCAGCTTGCACGATGGCATTTGCGGCCAGGAGAACAGGCCGGCGGCCTGCATCTCCGCCGCGCGGCCTGAGCCGCTGAGGTCGTTCCACAACACCATGGGTCCGGCGGCCTTGCCTGTGCGGCGGTCCCACACCACCAGGCTGGCGCGCTGGCTGGTGACGCCCGCGGCGGCGAGGTCGGCTCCAGTGCGGCCCGCCTTGGCCAGGGCTTCGCGGGCCGCGTCCAGGGTCGCCACGAGCACCGCCTCGGGGTCCTGCTCGGCCCGCAACGGGCCTGGGTGGCTGGTGAAGATCGCGCGCGAGGCCGTGGCTAGCACCTCGCCGCCGGCCTCCGCCAGCAGGGCTGTCGTGGTGGTGGTGCCGACGTCGAGGGCGAGGATCAGCTCAGGCATCAGGGATCAGGTTGCCGGGGTTCATGATGCCCTTGGGATCCACCGCCCGCTTGATGTCGCGCAGCAGCGTAAGGCCGCCTTCGCCGAGGTCGTAATGCAGGAAGTCCTTCCTGAGGCGTCCCGCGCCGTGGTGGTGGGCGACGCCCCCGCCGCGCGCCGCCGTGGCCTCCATCACCTTGCGCCAGCTCTCCAGATAGGCCGCCTCCATGGCCTCCTTATCGCCCGGCGCCACAGCGAAGCTGAAGTAGAGATTGAGGCCGGTGCGATAGACGTGGGAGCTGTGTCCCGAGGCGTTGATCATGCCGGGGATAGTGTTCAGCGCCGCGACCGCGTCGTCATAGATGGCGCCGATCGTCGTCCAGGGCGCCGAGATCTCGATGGTGTCCACCACCAGGCCGCGCTCGAACAGGTCGGTCCAGGCGGGGGTGTTGTTGCGGTGGCCGAGCCAGTCCTGCGCAACCTTGGCGTCGGCGGGTTCGAGGCCGGCGGCCTGGGCGATTTTGGCGGTCTCGGCCAGCTCCACCTCGACCCGGGCGGCGGGGCCTTCGTGGACCATGAGCAAGAGGGCGTCGTCGCCGCGGGCGAAATCGCGGAAGTTCCGCTTGGCCTCGCGGCTGTCGTACTGGCGCATCACCGGTGGGCGCCAGTCGGCCTGGATGATCTGGCGCTGGGCCTCGAAGCCCGCATCCATGTTCCGGGCGTGGAAGGCGCTGTAGGCCTGCCGCTCCGGCGCACGGCGCAGGGAGAGAGTCACGCCGGTGACCACGCCCATGGTTCCTTCGGCGCCCATCAGGATGTGGCGCAGGTCCGGCCCCGCCGCCGCGCGTGGCGCCTTGCCGAGGGTGACCAGCCGCCCGTCCGGCAGCACCGCCTCGATGGCGTAGACGATGTCCTCGATGTTGCCATATGCCGTGGAGAACTGGCCCGAGGCGCGGGTGGAGACCCAGCCGCCCACACTGCTGATCGCGATCGACTGCGGCCAGTGGCCGATGGTCAGCCCGCGCGCGGCCACCGCCTCCTCCGCCTCCAGCCCGTTCTTGCCGGCGTCGAAACTGGCTAGCAGGTTGGTCTCGTCGATGAAGCGGACCCGGTTCAGTTCGGACAGGTCCAGCAGGATGGCGTCCGGCGTCGGCAGCACCCCGCCGCAGACGCCGCTGCCGAGGCCGAAGGGGATCAGGGCGGTTCCACTGGCGTTGGCCGCGGCGACGATGGCCTGGACGTCCTCCACGGTCCGGGGCCGCGCCACCGCCGCCGGCGTCGCCATGGGCTCGCCCAGCCAGTCCTTCAGCCAGCTCAGCGCCCAGCGGTCGTAGCGGCGGCTGTTCAGCACCTCGGCTGAGGTCAGGATGCGGTCGGCGCCGAGGCTTTGGGTCAGCTCGGCGATCAGGGTCTGGGTCATGCGGGGTTCCATCAGGCGGCGGCGAGCGCGGCGCGGCTGTGAACGTGAAGGGTGCGGCAATTGGCGATTTCGGAACTGACGCGGGCGGCGTCCCAGCCCAGGAGAGGCGCCATGGCGTCGGCGGCGGGGCGGAGCGCGGACAGGCCCGCGTCGGCGCTGAACCAGGCGCGAACCGAGCGGCGCACCCACCAGTCCTCCAGCCGCTGGGCGCCCTCGACCAGCACCGCGCGGCGGGCTTCAGCGGCCACGTCGCCGCCATCGGCCGCCACGGCCTCGGCTTCCGAGCCATAGAGGTCGATCAGCCGCGGCGCGGCGTCGCCCAGCGCTTTCAGCGCCGGCGCCGCGGCCAGCCCCTTCGGGTCGTAGTCGCCGCCGGGCAGGAACACCTCGCCGGTCGAGACAGGCCGCGCCGGCCTGCCCAGGCGCTCGACCACGGTGTCGACGATCCGCTCGGCCATGGCGCGATAGGCGCTGAGTTTGCCGCCGGCGATGGTGATCATGCCGGACGGACCGGTCCAGACCTCGTCGCGGCGGGAAATCTCGCTGGGACTCTTGCCCGCCTGCGCCACCAGCGGCCGCACGCCGGACCAGACCGCGACGATGTCATCGAACTTCAGCGGCGCGATCTTCAAGGACCGCTGAGCCCCGTCGAACAGATACTGGATGTCCTCGCGCGTGATCCGCGGCCAGGTGTCGGCGTCGGGATAGAAGGTGTCGGTGGTGCCCAGGTAGGTAAAGCCGCCGCGCGGCACGGCGAACAGGCCTCGCTTGTCGGCGCCGCGCAGGATGACCGTGTGATTGATGGGAACGCGCGCGTGCGGCAGCACCACGTGCACCCCCTTGGTCAGCGTCAGGCGCGGGGCGGCGCCGGTCTCCTCCAGCGCGCGGATGGCGTCGACCCAGGGTCCGGCGGCGTTGACCACCACCCTGGCCCTCACCCGCGCTTCAAGGCTTTCGTCGGGCAGGCCGGAGCGAACCACGAGGGTGTCGATGGGTTCGCCAATCAACTGCACCACCGGCGCGTAGTTGATCGCCACGGCCCCCGCGCCCACCGCGCCGCGCACATTGGCCAGGGTCAGCCGGGCGTCGTCGGTGAGGAACTCCGGATAGACGGCCGCGGAGTGGAACTCCGTTGAGTCGAGAATCGGCTCGCGCTTGGCCAGTTCGGCGCGGCTCCACATCTGGTGGTGCTCGGCGGCGGGCGCATCGCCCAGCTTCTCGAACAGCCACAGGCCCGCGCGCAGTTTGGCCACCGAGGCCAGGTTGGGCGCCGGCACGATGAAAGGGCTGATGCGGGTCAGGTGTGGCGCGATCCGGCGCAGGATCTGGCGCTCAGAGGCCGCCTCCTTGACTAGGCCGGTGTCGCCCTGGGCCAGGTAGCGCAGGCCGCCGTGTATCATCTTGGAGCTGCGGCTCGAGGTGCCGCTGGCGAAGTCGCGCGCCTCGATCAGGGCGACGGTCAGGCCGCGCAAAGCCGCGTCCCGCGCCACCCCCGCGCCGGTGACGCCCCCGCCAATGATGGCCAAGTCGAAGGTCTGGGCCTCAAGGGCGCGGAACACCGCCGCGCGGTCGCGCAGGTCGAGGGCGTCAGACATGGGCTTCCTCCGTTGCCGAACTCTCTAGGCGATGAAGATCGGTTTGGTAATTCATATTAGGAATGAATGACTGAGCCGATGGACCTGAAGCGTCTGAAGCATTTCGAAGCCCTGCACCGCCTGCGCAGTTTCGCGCGAGCGGCGGACGAGTGCGGACTGACCCAGTCGGCGCTGAGCCGCTCCCTGCAGAAGCTGGAGGCGGAGCTGGGCGTGCGCCTGTTCGACCGCTCGACCCACTTCGTCCAGGCGACCGAGAGCGGCGAGCAGCTGGCGCCTCTGGCGCACGACGTCATCGCCGCCGCCGGCGCCCTGGCCGAAGCGGCCGAGACCTTGAAGCGGCCCCTGTCCGGCGTGGTGAATGTGGGCGCCGGCCCCTATCCCATGCAGCCCCTGGTCAGCGACGCGGTGGCCGCGTTCGCGCGCCTGTATCCCGGCGTGCGGGTGACGGTCACCGGCGGGCGCCGCGAGGCGCTGCTGCAGGGCCTGCTGGATCGCAAGCTCAGCCTGGTGGTCTGCGACATGAGCAAGTTTGACGACTCCGTCTTCGCCGAGGAGATCATGGTCTCCAGCCTGCCGCCCGAGCCACTGGTGCTGATCCTGGCCGCCGACCACGCGGCGGCGGGCCAGGCGCGGCCCGACACCAGCCTCTATCCCTGGGCGCTGCCCAGCCCCTCACCGGCAAGCGTGGACCGGTTCGCGGAACCGCTGCGCCGCCGGCTGACCCTGGGGACCTTCCCCGACTACGAACTGGATTCCACCGAAGCCTGCCTGAACGTGGTCCGGGGCGGCTCTGCCATCACCGTCGCGCCCCTGTCCCTGGCGCGGCGCGCCTGCGCCTCCGGTGATTTGGTCTGGCGGCCGCTGCCGCCGACTTCGCGGACAAATGACGGCGTGCATCTGCTGAGACGACGGACTCCCTCGGCGGCGACTCGAGCGTTCATCGACTGCCTGAAAGCGGTGGCGAAAACGATCGCGAGGTAGGTGGTGGATCACTGGCTGATCATGATCGGCGTCTCACCGCCGCTAGCCCTCTGCCCTCGGCAGGCGGCATACCGTTTGGCCGATGTGGCCGATGTCGAAGGACAGCTGGGTGTCGCACCAGATGCTGAACCCGGCGGCGCGGGCGCGGTCGCAGAAATCATAGTCCTCGCCGACGATCACGCCGGTCTCCGGCTCGAGCCGGAAGCGGAAGCTTGGGCCGGGCAAGGCGTCGAACACGCTCATGCGGATCATCAGGCAGCCGGTCGGCAGGTGGCTCATCTCCATCAGCGCGCCATCCTGTTCGGCCCGCCCGCCGGCAAGGTAGGCGCCGAGGACGGGATGGGGCGGGACCCGCCTTGGGTAGGTGGCGCCGACGATGTCTCTGTCCCAGGCCAACAACCGCCGCAGCGTGGTCCTGGGAAAGACCATGTCGGAGTCGAGAAACAACAGCACGTCGGCGGCGTATTCGCGGGCAAGCGCGACGCACCGGTTGCGCGCCTCCGCGACGATGGAGCTCTTGGCGTTGACGATCGGCGTTTCGATCGGGTGGGCTTCGGCGCACAGACCGGCCAGCGACAGGGCGAAGTCGGCGTGGACCATGTCGCCCGACGGAAAACAGATCGCCACTGTGGGAAGCTTGTTCACAAGGTCGTCTCGCGCCCGCCAAGGCGGCCATGATCAGTTGAGTCGGCCCAGCCTTGAATGAATTTGACCGGCCGGCGGGCAAAGCGGCGAAACGCGTCAGGCGGAGACTGACGCCGTCGTCGAGGTTGAGGTGCTGCTGGAGCTGCTAGCCGATGAGGTGGCGCTGGTGGACGAGGCGCTGCTCGTGGAACTCGTGGAGCTGGCGCTCGAGGTGGAGCTCGCCGACGCAAGCGCGACCGGCGGCGGCCCTTCGCCGCCATGATGATGATGATGCCCACCGGCCTGCCCGCCGCTGGCAAGCCCTTGCAGGTCTGCTGCCACGGCGGCGACCGCCGCCGCGACCGCCGAACTTGACGAGGTCGAACTGGCTGAGCTGTCGCTTGAGCTCGATGAACTGGACGCCGAACTTGCGGTCGAGGCGGTGCTGGACGAGCTGGTGGAGTCGACGCTCTGCAGCGCCAGGAGCAGCGTCTGCAGGTCGTTGCTGAGCTTGGACACGGAACTGGAGGGCGGCGGTCCGCCGGCGGGCGGGGGGCCGGCGCCTGGCGACGGGGGCGGCGGCGCGCCGCCCGAGGCGCCGCTGGCGGAACTGGCCGAAGACGCTGAGGTCGCGCTGGAGCTGGACGCGGACGCGTCCGCCGCGTTGGCGGCGGCCAGCAATTGTTGCAGCAGCTGCCATTCCGACGAGCCGCTCGATGAGCCTACTGATCCAATGGACATGGGGGAGCCGCGACCAAGACCTTTCAATGCCCCGCTTGCGAGGCGACATTAATCAGGTCTGAAGGGGCGTCGAGTCGGTTAAAGCCTTGTTTAGAAACATAGTTAATTGGTCGCCGTCAGCTCTTCGGAACCCCGTCAGGGTTGCCCTAAGCGAACCCCAGATCTTTCAGCCAGTCGCCGAACAGATCGATCCAGCGGTCCGCCGGTATCCCCTGGCGCACCATGCCGAAGCCGTGGCCGCCTCGGTTGAAGATGTGGAGCTCCGCCGGGCGGTCGGCGTTGGACCATTCGGCGTAGAGGCCCTCCACCACCTTGAACAGCAGCCGGTCGTCGCCGGCGATGCAGGTAAACAGCGGCGGGGCGTCGGCCGGCACGGGCTTGCCGCGCGTCTCGCCGCCATAGATGGGCGCGATGAAGGCCAGCGGCGGGCCTTGCGGGTCCATCGCCACGTCGGCGCAAAGGAAGGCGCCGGCGGAGAAGCCGATCATGCCCACCCTGGCCGGGTCGACGCCCCAGTCCCTGGCCCGCTCACGCACGATCGCTATCGCGCGGCGCCCGTCCGTTGCGGCCGCGGCGATGGCGTTGTGGACCTTTTCGTCGCGGATGATCTGCATCAGCGAGCGGGGCGCCTTCGACGCGGGGCGGGGCGCGTTGAGCTCCTGGTTGGACGCCGGGATGGCGGCCTCGAATTCCGCCGGGTCCACCGGGGTGGCGCCCACGCGGTACTTCAGCAGGAAGGCGGTGTAGCCGCGTTCGGCCAGCCAGTGGGCCAGATCGACCCCTTCGTGCTCCCAGGCCAGAATCCGCCAGCCGCCGCCGGGGGCGACGATGACGCCGACGCCGTTGGCCTTGCCCGGCTCGGGTGCGAACACCGTCAGGGTGGGGTCGGTGACGTTGCGCAGCATCAGGGTGTTGTCCCGTCCCGCCGCCGGCCAGCGGTAGGTGGTTTCGGGCCCGACGTCGGGCAGCGGGTCGGGAGGGCCGTCCGGCCACAGGTGGATGACTTCCTGCGCGGCGCTGATCAGTTGGGCGTCGTCGGCCATGGCGGGGTCTCCCGGGGGTTCGAGATTACCCTAGCCGCAATCTTGCCGGCGCCAAGCGGTCGCGTTGGCCGGCGCGCGCGCTATGGTCAGGAAATTATGAAAGGCAGCCACTCATGCTCGCGCGCAGTTTGAGCCTCCTCCTGTTCCTCGCGGTCTGGATCGGGATGCCGGGCGCGGTTCAGGCGGCGGATCGCGTCGTCGCGCGCGGCGATGTTCACTTGGAGCTGATCGACCAGGGCGCCGGGCCGGCGATCGTGATGATCCCCTCGTTGGGGCGGGGGGCGCACGATTTCGACGACCTGGCCGGGCGGCTGGTCGGCGCCGGCTTTCGCGTCATCCGACTGCAACCGCGTGGGATCGGCGAAAGTGCAGGCCCGATGACCGGGCTGACCCTGCACGACCTGGCCGATGACGTGGCGCTGGCGATCACCGGCAGCGGCTTAAAATCGGCCGTGGTGCTGGGTCACGACGATGGCAACCGGATCGCTAGGGCGACGGCGGCCTATCATCCCGAACTGGTCAGCCGGGTGATCCTGGTGGGCGCGGGTGGCAAGATCCCGCCGGACCCCGAGGCCTCCTCGGCGCTGCGGTCCGTGTTCGACACGACCCTGTCGCCCGAGGCGCACCTGCACGCCGTCGACGTCGGCTTCTTTGCGTCGGGGAACGACCCCACGGTCTGGCGTGATGGCTGGCATGCGGATGTCGCGAAGATGGAAGGTTCGGCTGGCGCGGCGACGGCGCTGAAGGACTGGTGGACGGCGGGCTCGGCGCCGCTGCTGGTGGTGGTGGGAAACCAGGACCGCATCGCGCCGCCGGCCAACGGTGACCTGCTGAAGCATGATGTCGGCGACCGAGCCGTGGTGGTCCATCTGGAGGGCGCCGGCCACGCCCTGCTGCCGGAACAACCCAAGGCGCTGGCGGAGGCGATCGTCGCCTATTTGAGGTCGCCGCCGCCGATGCGGTGATAGGCCAGGGCCTCGTAGTACGGCCGGGCCTGGTCGGCGATGCGGCGGAGGTGGTCGTCGAGGGCCGGCGGTTCGCGCCGCTCCGGCGCGGCGAAGCCCGTCGAGGCTTCCACGGCGGCGTACCAGGCCGGCGCCCAGACGCCGTCGCTGTCGCGGCGGCCGGCGGGCCAGGCCAGCATCTCGGCGCGGAAGGGGATTCCCGAGGCCGTGCACAGCGCGCTCAAGACACCGGACGGATCGGCCAGCACGTCGGCGCCTTCCACCACCACCGGCGCGCGGCCCAGCCGGTCGGCCTCGCGCTCGAACAGTTCGCGCTGGCGCACGACGCCGATGTCCTCAAGCGTCACCTCGGCGCGTTTCTGGACATAGGACGCCAGCACCTCAGCCGGGTCACGGATCAGGAAGGCGTTGACGCAGGCGCTCGACCAATCCAGGCCGAAGTCCGGCAACATGTGGTGGGTCATGTGCTTCTGGTAGAAGACTTCAGCGCCCTTCGGCGCCGCGCCGGTCAGGTTGTCCGCGACGATGCGCCAATCGGTGGGCTGGGACGCCAGCACCTCGTCCCGCATGGGATGATCCAGGCCGGTCTCGGCCAGATACGCAGCGTAGAAGGGCTCGTCGACCACGGCGCAGTCCGGGCGATTCTCGAAGCTGCGCATCATCGCCGTGGAGACGTTGCGCGGCCCCGACCACATGGCGATCCGGACGGTCATCCGGCCTGCGCATCCTTCAGCGCTTCATAGAGCGTCTTCAGCCGCGTGGTCACCGGCCCCGGCAGGGCGGCGGGCAGGGCGACCCCGTCCACCTCGCGCACCGGGATCAGGCCGCCGAAGGTGCCGGTGACGAAGGCCTCGTCGGCGGCGTGCAGGTCCGCAAGTTCGAAGTCGCCCAGGGTGATCGGGATGTCGTTGTCGCGGCACAGGGCGATGACGTTGGCGCGGGTGACGCCATTGAAGCAGTAGTCGCCGGTCGACGTCTCCACCCGGCCGTCCTTGACCCAGAACAGGTTGGTGGCGTTGCAGCTCGACACATGGCCGTGCGGGTCCAGCATCACCGCCTCGTCGGCGCCCGCATGGATCGCGTCCAGCAGCGCCGTGATCAGGGCCAGCCGGCTGTGGCTGTTCAGGCGCATGTCGAACATGTCCGCCGGGGTGCAGCGGATAGAGGAGGTGGCCAGCGCGAGACCGCGCGTGGCCAACGCCAGGCTGGGCTGCTTGTATTCCGCCGTGATCACCAGCGTGGGCTTGCCCAGCCAGTTGCGCGGGTCCTGGTTCACCGCCGCCTTCTCGCCCCGCGTGACCATGAGGCGAAGATGGGCGCCGTTGCTCATGCCGTTGGCGGCGAGGGTGCGGCGGATCTCGGCGGTCAGCGCATTGCGGTCCAGGCCGAGGTCCAGCTCGATCTTGGCCAGGCCGGCGTAGAGCCGGTCCAAGTGCGCGTCCAGGAACAGCAGCGCCCCCTTGTGCAGCCGCAGGCCCTCCCAGACCCCGTCGCCCAGCACGAAGCCGGCGTCGAACACCGACACCTTGGCCTCCGCGCGGGGGACCAGCGCGCCGTTGAGGTAGATCTTGAGGTTTTCATTGCGCGGGTCCGCCGCGAAATCCTGGCTTCCGGGCATGGGTTACGCCCCCACGGGCGGATATTTACTCCGCTCATCCCGGCGAATGCCGGGACCCAGATGACAAAGCGTGGTGTTTGCCTCGCAATCCTGAACGCCAATCCAACGACAGAGCCATATGATCTGGGTCCCGGCATTCGCTGGGATGAGCGGAATTAATTGATCGATCACGTCCGCGCCTTCTCCGCCTCGATCCACGCCCGCACCCTCCGCTCCAGTACGCTCAAGGGCATCGGTCCCTCATCCAGCACCACATCATGGAACCGGCGATAATCGAACTTCGCTCCCAGCGCCGCCCTGGCCTCGTTGCGGAGTTGTTCGAACTTCAGCTG